>JAEEGL015075038.1_pt1 | contig 98030 bp, 72 predicted proteins | sample 9134231 | NCBI WGS metagenome assembly JAEEGL01 (sample SAMN16246548, study PRJNA631951) | gut metagenome | biome: gut microbiome; feature: rumen; material: fiber-attached | host: Bos | place: Iran: Karaj | collected 2018-10 | reverse complement strand
TCCAAGGCTGAGTAATTCCGACATAAAACAGCACTTCCCGCCCCAGTGCATACGGAGCGGGAAGTCTGCAAATTAGGCGTCTTCGGTGAATTCGAGGATGTCGCCGGGCTGACAGTGCAGCACCGTGCAGATCGCGTTGAGCGTGGAGAAGCGGATCGCACTGACCTTGCCCGTTTTGAGCTTCGAGAGGTTGACATTGCTGATGCCGACCTTCTCGCTCAGCTCATTGAGCGACATTTTCCGGTCTGCCATTACGCGGTCAAGCCGCAGGATAATTGCCATGCCTCCACCTCACAATGTCTCGTCGGATTCCTGCTGGAGCACCGTGCCGTAGTGCATGACATATGCAGTGAGCAGCATGATGATCCCGCCGACAAAGTCGCTGACCCGGATGAATTGCTGGTTCATTTCTCCGAACAGGCGGAAGCCGGTCGCGAGATTGCCGATGAGCGCGGGCAGAATCGTGCTCAGCAGAAACAGAATGCCGATTGCGCAGACAGTGCGGACATTCTTCTGCGAGAACGGGCGGCCGTTCCTTGCGAGGCGCAGGAACATCAGTGCGGCAAGCAGCAGCATCAGCGCACTGAGCGCGAAGCGTGCGCAGATCTCGACCATCTGAAAGCGTGTTCCGTCCTGCGCGGCGGAATACGGTTCCAGCCCGAACACGGCGAATGTGCCGTAAAGATTGACTGCCAGCAGTACAAAGCAGAGGACAGTCACACAGGTGCTGCCGGTTTTCAGATTGCGGATGATGCGGTCACGGTTCATAGGATCCCCTCCCTGTATGGATTTTGCGGAGCCGTTTCTCTCTCCGTTGCTGCTATCATAGCACAGAAATTTATGTTTGTCAACTAGAATTTAATGATAAACGATAAATATTGTATGTTTGCACAATCCGGCATGACGGATTTGCGGGCACCTTCAGCATATTACACGATAAAAATTTATCGTTTCTCATTAAATTTGGAGTGAGACCATGACAAACGCATTTGAACGCTATGCCCCCTTTATCCAGGAATACATCTACCGGCACGGCTGGGAGAAGCTCAGAGCCGTGCAGGTCGCAGCGGCAGACGCGATCTTTGAAACAGAGCACAATGTCCTGCTGACGGCATCGACCGCCGCGGGCAAGACCGAAGCGGCGTTTTTCCCGGTGCTGACGCTGCTTGACGAGGATCCGCCCGCATCGGTCGGCGCGATCTACATTGCACCGCTGAAAGCCCTGATCAACGATCAGTACAGCCGCCTGACGGAGCTCTGCGAGGGCACCGGCATCAGGGTGACGCGCTGGCACGGCGATGTGCCGCAGTCGCAGAAGGCAAGGCTGCTGAAAAATCCGGGCGGCATCCTGCAAATCACCCCGGAATCGCTTGAGGCGCTGCTGCTGCATAAGCACGCCGCCGTGCCGAAGCTCTTTCACGATCTGCGGTTCATCATCATTGACGAGGTGCATTCGCTGCTGCGCGGCGACCGCGGCGGGCAGACGCTCTGCCTGATCGAGCGGCTTTCCGATCTCTCGGGCGCCGAGCCGCGCAGAATCGGTCTTTCGGCGACCATCGGCGACCCGGAGAAGACCGGCGCTTACCTCGCAGTCGGCTCGGGGCGCAAAACGCTCATCCCGAAGATTGCCGCGCAGAAAAGCACATGGCGGCTCTCGATGGAGCATTTCTATGTGCAGGATACGCAGGCGGCGGAGAACGCAGAGCAGCCCGCTGTCATGGAGCTGTTCGATGATTTCTACGGGCTTGATCTGCAAAATGTACCCGATGCGCCCGAAGCGGAAACAGACCCGGCGCCGAAGAAGGCGGATCCGGGATACGGCTATATTTTCTCGCATACACGCGGGAAAAAGTGCCTTGTGTTCGTGAATTCCAGAGAGGAGTGCGAAGCGGCGACGACTTCGCTGCGGCAATACTGCGAGTGGAACCGCGAGCCTGACCGCTTCCTTATCCATCACGGCAACCTCTCGGCGGCATTCCGCGAGAGCGCCGAGGAGATCATGAAGGATGAGACCCGCACGCTCACGACCGTCACCACGGCAACGCTGGAGCTCGGCATCGACATCGGAAAGCTGGAGCGCGCATTCCAGCTCGATGCGCCGTTTACGGTATCGTCGTTTTTGCAGCGCATGGGACGCACGGGGCGGCGCGGACTGCCGCCGGAGATGTGGTTTGTCATGCGCGAGGATGAACCGGAGCCCCGCGCAATGCTGCCCGATTCGGTTCCGTGGAAGCTCTTGCAGGGCATTGCGCTCGTGCAGCTCTATGCCGAGGAAAAATGGGTTGAGCCGCCGAAGCTCGACCGGCTGCCGTACAGCCTGCTCTATCACCAGACGATGAGCACGCTCGCTGCCTGCGGGGAAATGACGCCTGCACAGCTCGCCGGACGGGTTTTGAAATTGCAGCCCTTCCACCGCATCACACAGGAGGATTACCGCATTCTGCTTCGGCATCTGATTGCGGCGGAGCACATTCAGCAGACCGAGCGCGGCGGGCTGATTGTCGGGCTCGCGGGGGAGCGGGTCGTCAATCAGTTCCGCTTCTATGCGGTCTTTCAGGAGAGCGAGGAATTCACGGTGCGGAGCGAGTCGCAGGAGATCGGCACGATCGTCCAGCCGCCGCCTGCCGGAGAAAAGATTGCCATTGCGGGGCATGTGTGGGTTGTCGATGAGGTCGATTTCGAGCGTCACAATGTCTACTGCACGATGGTCAAGGGCAAGGTGCCGGCATATTTCGGCGACTGTCCCGGCGATATCCAGACGAAGATTTTAGAGCGCATGCGGCAGGTGCTGCGCGAGGAGCTGCAATATCCGTATCTCATGAAAAATGCGGTCGCACGGCTTGCGCTTGCACGGCACACGGCGGAGAATTCCGGCTTGCTGACAGAGCCGCTCATCTGTCTCGGCGGAGAAATGTGGGCGCTGTTCCCGTGGCTCGGAAGCTATGCCTTCCTTGCGATGGAGCGCTTCCTCAAGATCAAATGCGGGCAGCGGCTCGGCATCTCGGGGCTTTCTCCCGCAAGACCCTATTTCCTCACATTCAAGATGAAGGCGACAAAGGAGCAGTTCTTCGCGGTGACCGCAGAGGAGGCGGCGGAGGCATTTGACCCGCTCGATCTGGTCTATCCCGATGAGCTCCCGCTCTTTGAAAAATATGATGAATATGTGCCCGCGGAGCTGGTGCGCAAGGGCTTTGCCTACGGCATTCTTGCCGTGGATGAGATGAAGCGGCGCGTTTCCGACTGGACGGGCGACATCGGCTGATCCGGCATATAAAAGAAAAAAGGGGATTACTATGAAAAAACAACGCATCACGGCAGCGGCGGCATCGCTCATGATGCTGGCACAGACTGCCGTCACGCTCCCGGCGCTATCCGTCTCAGCAGCGGACAGTGTCCCGCTCGGCACCTTTGCTGCAAGGGTGCAGGCGCTCACAGCAAATGACAGCGGCAAGACATTCTATGATGCACTGGAATTTGATCCGGCAAGCGGCACACTGACAGCGGACGGCACGGCGAAATCTTCTGTCGGTGATCTCAGTGTGCGCGGCGGGCGGCTTATGGTGCAGACAGGCAGCATCGGCGGGAAAACCGGCGTGCAGTCGGGGAGCAGCTTCTCGCTCTTTGCGGATGCCGCGGAGGAGCACGGATACAGCTACACCGAATCGGACGGCGTGCTGCATATCACCAATGAATTCCAGACTGCGCGCCTGATTGTCAAGGCGAAGGGCAGCGTGCCGCAGTACGGCGCGGTTTCTGCCGCAGAGGGCTACAATGATCTGCATATCCTGCAATATGCCTCTCCCGCAGAAGCCTTTGCCGCCTATCAGAAATACGAAGCAGATGCGCGTGTTTCCTATGTGCAGCCCTCGCACCGCATTCAGCTCGATGACAGCGCGGAGCCGCAGCTTGCAGCGGCAGCTTCTAGCAGCTACAACACATGGGGCGCGGGCGTGATCGGCACAGAGGATTTCACTGGGACCTATCTGAGCGCAGAGATGCTCCCGGAGGTTATCGTCGCGGTGATCGACACCGGCATCAATGCGGCACCTGCGCTCTTTGACGGGCGCATTCTCGAAAACGGCATCAATGTCTCCGATTCCGGCGATGATTCCGTCGAGGACGATTACGGTCACGGCACACACTGCACCGGCACGATCTGCGAGCTCACGCCTTCCAATGTGAAGATCCTGCCGATCAAGACCTTTGACTTAAAGGGCGGTTCCTCCGATGAGCAGATTTATCTCGGCATCGTGTATGCGATTGAGCAGGGGGCAGATGTGCTCAACATGAGCTTCGGCGGACTGGGCGTCAGCCAGCTTGAGATCGAAGCACTGGAGATCGCGGAGGAAAACAATGTGATCTGCTGCGCGGCGGCGGGCAACAATGCCGATGATGCCGCGTATTATTACCCGGGCGGCATCGCAAGCGCGATCACGGTCGGCGCGGTCGATGCGAATATGGCGCTCGGCAATTTCTCGAATTTCGGCAGAATGATTGACGTTGTGGCGCCGGGTGTCGGCATCCTCAGCTATGTCGCAGGCGGCGCGGAAAAAAAAGAGAGCTGGAACGGCACGAGCATGGCGACCCCGCATGCGGCGGCCTGCTGTGCCCTGCTGCGGAGCTATGACAAGGAGATGTCCCCGCGCAGAGCGGAGGCGATTTTGCAGCGGAATGCGGTCGATCTCGGCGAGCCGGGCTTCGATGACACCTTCGGCTGGGGCCTCATCTGCATGCGCGATCTGCAATGGGATGACGGCATCTGCATGGCGCCGGAATTCGGTGCGGAGCCCGGCAACTACGGCGTGCAGGTGACGGTGGAGCTCACGAGTGAAACGGAGGGCGCTTCGATCTATTACAGCACCGACGGGACTGACCCGACGCCGGAGACCGGCACGCTGTATACAGCGCCGCTGAACATCACGGAAACCACGCTGCTGCGTGCAATCGCGGCAAAGGACGGCTATGTGGCGAGTGTGCCGGCAGAAGCGGTCTATATGATCGGCGGCAAGGATGCTGCCCATGCGCTGACGGTCGAAAACGGCGTGCTGACGCGGTATTACGGCGTGAAGCGGCAGCTCACAATCCCGGAATCGGTGAACGGCGAGAAGATCACGGCAGTCGCGGCGGACGCCTTCAAGGGCAACCGCTATACCGAGCAGGTGATCCTGCCGGAGAGCGTCACTTCGATCGGCGACGGCGCCTTTGCGGGATGTATCCTGCTGAAGGCAGTGTCCGCGCCGGGCGTCACGGAGATCGGGGCGCGTGCCTTCGCGGAATGTGCAGCACTGCACGGCATCACAACGGCGAAGCTCGGAAGCGTCGGCAAAGAGGCGTTTTATCACTGCACCGCGCTGACCGCACTTGACCTGACCGGTGTCCGGGATCTGCCCGAGGCGCTGTGCAGCGGGTGCACGGCACTGCAAAAGGTGACCGCGCCGGATGCAGTGAACTTCGGCATGCAGGCATTTCTGGACTGCACGGAGCTTACACGGCTGGACTGCGACTGGCGGAAGGCGGAGGACATCGGCGTGTCTGCACTGGCAGGCTGCGGGAAATGGGAGGGTGTGCTCTGTCTCGATGCGCTGAAGCATCTCGGCGAGGCGGCGTTCTCCGGCGACAGCAGTCTGCTGCGTGTCAGTCTCCCGGAGACGATTACGGAGCTTCAGCCCTTTGTGCTGAACGGCTGCGCAAATCTCCGGCTCTTACAGCTTCCGGGCGTGACCGTGATCTCTGACGGTGCGCTCGGCATCAACAACATGTCCGCAGATCTCGTGACAGAGCTTGACTACGGAAAGATCACGCATGTCGGGAACGGTGCATTCTTCGGCTTCCCGATCGGCGGCGAATCGGATACGGTTGAATTCACATCGCTGACGGAAATGGAGAGCCGCAGCTTTGCGGGCGTCAAGGCGGGCGCACTCAGCTTCCCGCAGATCCGTGCGATCCCGGATGACGCCTTTGCGGAGACGCTCGTCAATATCGTGGCGGCGGAGCAGGCGGAGTCGATCGGGAAGAACGGACTCGGCAGCGTGCCGGTCGCGGTGGTTTCCGAAAAGCTGACAGAGGTCGCAGCGGGCGCATACCGCAAGGGCATCTGGATGGTCACGACGGACACGATCCCTGCGCTCGATGAAAATCAGACGGAATACACGCGCTGCCCGGAGCCGCTGGTGATCGGAGATCTCGAACGTGCGGTCACGGCGGTGCAGCATGCCTATACGCCGCTGGCTGTGCTCGGATGCGGCTTCGGCGGTCTCAGGTATCAGTGGTACAAGGTTGACGGCGAAACGGAAACGGCGCTTGACGGTGAAGTGTCTGCGGTCTATGTGCCGGATACCTCTGCGGCGGGCAGCTGTCAGTATCTCTGCGTGATGACGGACGGCGGCGGCAAGACCGAGCGCGTCAGTTTCACGCTGACGGTCAAAGCGCAGGAGACAGCGCCGGAGCAGCTTCCCGCGGAGGGACAGGTCTACGCGGAGCAGGGCGGCAGCTATGCAGTCGCAGTGACGGAGGACGGCAGCTATACGCTGACGGCGTCCGGCAGCACGGCTGTGACAGGCGTGCTTGCAGATGCAGCCGGACAGCCGGTCTCATTCTTTGTGACGGATTCGGAAGGCAGCCGCATGACGGCGGCGCTTGCAGCAGGGGTGCAGTATACCCTGACGGTGTCGCCGCGCTGGGACGGCGTCTTTGCGCTGCGGCGTGAACAGGCAGACAGCGTTCAGCCGATCGCCGCATGCAGGGTGACTGCTGCGGATGACAGCATCACAGGCTACGGCACAGATCCCGCGGTCACTGTGACAGCGCCGGACGGCACGCGCCTCACCGCCGGGAAGGACTATGAACTGAAGCTCACCCGGCATAACCAGACACTGACGGCGGCGGTCTTCGGCATCGGCAGTTACAGCGGATGCGCGGTGCGCGAGCTGACGGTCTGGCAGAGCATTCCCGAGGATACGGCAGTGCCGGTCGCACTGCACTCTAAGCAGGATACGGCAGTCTTTGCATTTACACCGCGTGTCAGCGGAAAATACTATTACTATGCGACCTACGGCGAGAACTACGGCGCGGAACAGGATACCTATTTCCGCACAGGCTCATACAGCTTCTCTCCCTCTTATACAAACCTCTCGACCCGCTGTGTCGTCAGCGATCTGCCCGACGGCAGCGGCGCGGAGCTCAGCTCCAGCAAAAACAGCAGCTACGGCGGCTCCCTCTTTGGCAGCAGTCTGACGCTCAGCGCAGGACAGACCTATTATTTCATCTGCACCGGCGCGCCGAACTCCGGCGGCAGTGCAAACTACAATCTGGTCGTGACACAGACGCAGCATGACATCCGCCGTGCGGAGATCACCGACGGCTTCTGCTTTGCATTCTACAATGAGGGCAGCAGCGCAGCGCCCGATCTGACGCTCACGGACGGCGGCACCGTGCTCACGGAGGGGAAGGATTATGTGCTCCTGCTCATGGACCGCGACGTACCCGGCAAGACCACGCTGATGGTCACCGGTCTCGGGCGCTATTATGGCACAGCGACGAAGAGCTATGAGCTCGTTTACAGCGGCAGCAAGCTGAAGGGCACGGAGCTCACCGTCGGCGAGACAGTTTCCGTGAACACTGCCGACAGCCGCGTGACCTATATGTATTTCCGTGCGGAGGCGGGCAAGACCGTCAGCGAGGAGGTACGCTACCGCATTCTGGCAAAGAAAAAGAGCGGCAGTGTGCTGAAATATTCGGTCTATGCCTATGACGACGCGCTCGGCACCTTCTCGCTGGAGCAGCCTGTCAGCGACCAGCAGCTCAATGACTTCGAGCTGAAAAACGGCACGTACTGCATCGCGTTCTTCAGCCGGTACGGCGATCTGACAGGTGAATCGGATGTGACTGTGCTCGTGCCCTATAATCTTGAGAAGGCGGCAGTCACGGTCGGCGATATGCCCTACACCGGCGCGGATGTCTACCCGCCGATCACTGTGACGGCAGAGGACGGCACAGAGCTCACGGCAGGCACGGATTATACTGTGCAGTATCCCGAGCGGCACACGCTCTTCGGCACGACCCGTGCGGTGATCCGTCCGACGAACACTTCCTACAATTCCTATAACGATGAATTCGAGATCTATGTCGATCTGCCGGAGGACGCGCCGGAGATCACGCCCGGTGCGCATGAGGCGGTTGTCACCTTCGAGGACCGGCTCGCGTTCTATCGCCTGACCGCGGAAACGGAGACGACCTATACGCTTTCCTCGACCGATGTTGCCGATGAGGTGCTGCGCGTCTTCACGGCGGATGCGGAGATGATCGGGCAGGATTACGGGCATCATCCGAAGGCAGTCTCCTTCACGGTGCCTGCCGGGGAGACCCGCTGGCTGCTCGTGAAATTCAACGGCACAGACCGCTGCGGCACGGTGCATTTCCGGCTCGATACCGATTTCCGCCGTTTGCAGGACTGTGAGATCGTCTCGGAGCCTGTGCTCTGGACGGGTGAGCGCGTGCTGCCGCAGGTTACTTTCCGCGACGGGGATTACGTCTTGCAGGAGGGGAAGGATTACAGCCTGCGCTACACGGAATATGATACGCGCATCGGAACAGCAAATGCGAATTTTGTCGGCATCGGAGATTATTTCGGCACATGCGATGTGGAATACTTTATCGTATCGCCCGATCTGCTGGCGGATGCATCGCTCGAAGCGATGCCGATCGCGCTCGACACGCCCTATCGCTCGGCCTCCGATCTGGAGGAGGAATATGTCGTTGTGCGGTATACCGCGGGCTTTGACGATGAGATGCTGCTGACCGTGCTGCAAAGCAGCTGCAAGCTCAATGTGCAGCGCTATGATGCAGAGGGACATTTCGCAGAGAGTGTATTCGCGCAGCCGAGCGGCGAGATGGGATTCTCGCTGAAGGCAGGGGAGACCTGCTATCTGCTCTTCTCGGCGCAGGATCTCTCCGGCAGCAACCAGAGCTTCCGCTTCTCGCTCTCTGACCCGGGCTGCCCGACCTTCCGCACCGTCAGCGACACGGCGCACGGCGTGACCTACCGCGTCTTTCCGTCGCTCGGCATCGCGGAGGTCTACAAAATCAATTCGGCACTTGATGCGGTCACACTTCTGCCGGAAGCGGACGGCGTTCCCGTGACATGGGTGACGGAGGGGCTCTTCATCTATATCCCGCAGGAAACTGTGGTCTACGGCTATGCGGGCTGTGCCGCTGCGGACTATGCCGCGGAATACGGTTTTGTGTATGTGCAGCTCCCCGCGGAGGAGACCGCAGAGCCGCATGACCTGAACGGCGACGGCGCATGCACGCTCGCAGACGCTGTGCTGCTCTCGCATATCCTCGGCGAACACGCGGGCACGGCAGCGGCAGAATGGCAGCTCACACGCGCCGATGTGAACGGCGACGGAACGCTCGATCTTCGGGATCTGCGTGCCCTGTTCACGCTTTTGCAGTGAGTGATTTCAATGACTTTTCTGCGGCTTTTCACAGAATCTCCATAATTCTCAGATATAATATGCGAAGAAAAAACACAGGGAAATGCACGGGAAAACGGGCATCCGAAGGGATAGAAAGGATGACGCGATATGTGCAGTCACAATCTGAGACGCCTGCTCGCAGCGCTTGCGGCAATGACCGTTCTGCTCGGTGCGGCAGGCTGTGCGGAGCAGAGCCCGGAGGCGGGCAGCTCCGCTGAAACAGCGACATCTTCGCAGGCGGAGGAACACAGTGCAGCGGAAAGCAGCGCGGAGAAAACCGGCGAGGCAGCGCCGTCTGTGAACGCGCAGGCAGCCGCGCTCCCGGAGATCAGCCTCAGCAAATGGGACACAAAAACCGACTGGGATGACAGCGCCGTCACGGTAACGCTCAGCGGCAGCAGCATCACGGCTTCAGCGTCTGAGGGGCTTCAGATCGCGGGCAGCGTGCTCACAATCACAAAGGGGGGCACCTATGTCCTCTCAGGCACACTCGATGACGGCAGGGTGATCGTGAATCTCGCAGACAGCACGGATAAGGTGCAGCTTGTCCTGAACGGTGCGCAGATCACCAGCAAGTCAAGTTCGCCGCTTACGGTCATGCAGGCGGATAAGACCGTGCTCACGCTCGCTGCGGGCACGGAGAACGCACTCACCGACGCGGCGGAATATACCGAATTTGATGAGGAAGCCGCAAGCGAGGAGGAATCCGCGTTTCCGAATGCCTGTATCGCCTCAAAGGATGATCTCACGGTGAACGGCAGCGGCAGCCTGACTGTCACCGGCAATTATAACAACGGCATCCACTGTAAGGATGATCTGAAGCTGGTCGGCGGCAATGTGACTGTCAGGGCGGCAAACCACGGTGTCCGCGGCAATGATTCCGTGCAGATCTGTGACGGTACGCTCGACATCACATCGGGCGGTGACGGCGTGAAAACATCGACTGCGGATACGGACGGCAAGGGCTGTATTCTCATGGCAAACGGCAGCGTGACCGTCAATGCGGAGCAGGACGGCTTCGATGCTGCGGCGGTGCTCGGCGTGACCGGCGGTACGCTCCGCATCACGGCGGGCGGCGGCACGGCAAATGCGGCGGCGCACAGGGATGATATGACGGGCGGCGGCTTCGGCGGGCGCGGCGGACGCGGCGGCTGGGGCGGCTCCGAAAACCGGGGCGAAACCGGCAGCTTCGGCGGCGATGTGCAGACCGATGCGGATGACACGGCATCTGTCAGCACGAAGGGACTGAAGGCAGCGGGTGCGCTGACGGTCAGCGGCGGTGTCATTGACATCAATGCGGCGGATGATACCGTGCATTCCGGTACGGACGCGGTGATCGGCGGCGATGCGGTCATGACGCTCGCTTCCGGCGATGACGGCGTGCATGCGGACAATTCCCTGACCGTTGCGGACAATGCGGAAATTACAATTACGCAGTCCTATGAGGGGCTGGAAGCTTATACGATCTATGTGGACGGCGGCGAGACCCGCGTCACAGCCTCCGACGACGGCGTCAATGCCTCGGACGGCGGAAACTCCGGCGAGAATGCGGGCGGCTTCGGCGGCGGCATGGGGCAGAATACAAACGGCTATCTCTATCTCCGCGGCGGCTATCTCTTTGTCAATGCGGGCGGCGACGGGCTCGATTCCAACGGCGATATTGAAATGACCGGCGGTACGGCTGTTGTCGCGGGGCCGACCAATGACGGCAACGGTCCGCTGGACTGCGGCGATCATCAGAATACGATCAAGGTCACGGGCGGCACGCTCATGGCGGTCGGCTCGACGGGCATGATGGAGGCGCCGGAAGCAAACTATATCGGCAGCACGGCGCTCGGCGCGGCGGCAGGCACGCTGATTGCTGTGACGGACGAGAGCGGCAAGGTGCTCGGCGCATTCAAGACACCGAAGCAGGCACAGGGCATCGTGTTCAGCGCAGACGGCTTGTCTGACGGCTACTGTGTCTACACCGGCGGCACCTATGACGGAACACTCAACGAAGACGGCTTCGGCACCGGCGGCAGCTATTCCGGCGGCACGCTCCTGACCTCCGGCAGCGGCGGCGTGACAGGCGGCTTGGGCGGCTTTGGCGGCGGCATGCGCGGAAACGGCGGCGGCAGAGGCAGACGCCAGAATACGGACGGCGAGGAGAGCTTTGCGATGCCCGAGGGCGGCTTCCCCGGCATGCAGGACGGCGATACCCCGCCTGAGATGCCCGAAGGCGGCTTTGCGGGCGGAGAACGCCCTGACTTCCCCGGCGGAATGAACGGCAGTCTGACACCGCCGGACGGCTTTGGCGGCAATGCTGCTCCGGCAGGCGGCGAAACCTGACAAATCAAACGGAAACGGCGGAATCTGCGCACGGAAATGTGTCGGATCCCGCCGCTTTTGTTCTGAAAATGTACTCTCTGTAATAATTATTTTTGATGCTTTACTTCGATAAATCGGCACGGAATTCTCGGCAGATTGAAATTTGACACGAAACGCGGAATTACAGATTGTAAAGTCTGAACCGTGGAAAATTGTATGTGAATGTGCACAGAAACTTCTCTAACATTCGGGATGGTTTTTGATTACAAAATGGAAATTGCTGTAATAAAGTTGTAATCTTTCCCAAAGTGTGATATGATAGCATTGCAGACAAAGAACGGAGACCGATACCTATATAGATACGAAAGGATGAGTTGATGAGAAAAGTGAAGGTTTTAACGGCATGTCTTGCCGCTGTGCTCGCTGCCGGGACGGGCGTTGTGCTCACCCCGCCGACGATCGAATCCGTGACCGTCGGAACAGCAGCTGTGGAGTATGCGGAGGAGATGACTGTTACGACTGCAGCTTCGATCGAAACGACCGCCGCAGAAACCACAACCACGACTACGACCTCCGCGACTACTACGACGACGACTGAGGAAACGACGACCACCACCGAGGAAACCACCACGACGGAAGAAACCACCACGACCGCGGAAGCGGAAACTGCTGCTCCTGAGACAGCACCCGCTGAGCCGGCGCCGCCTGTCACGGAGGCACCTGCTCCCGCTGAGACCGCAGCGCCTGAGACGCTCCCCGAGACGGAGACTCAGCCGCAGGAAACCGTGCTGCTCGCAGCACCCGCTGAGGCACAGGTCACAGAGGCGATCCCCGCTGAGACGCAGCCGATTGTCACCACGACGGCACCGTCCAGAGCGATCACTGTCACACCGGCTGAATACATCATGCTCTGCAATGTGGTCGGACACGAATACGGCGCCTACTGGGTGCCGGAATATGACAAGGCGCTTGTCGTCGAGGTCATCATGAACCGCGTGAATTCGCCGCTGTTCCCGAACACGATCTACGGGGTTCTGACACAGCGCAACCAGTTCTCCGGGCTGTCTTATTACATCAATCTCGGGACATTCTCGAATCAGGTAACAGACAGCGTCAAGGCTGCCGTCGATCTGTATCTTTCGGATCCGACGCAGTTCAATCACGGCTATCTCTTCTTCTCCGGCGACGGCAGACGCAACTATTTCAGAACGCGCGCTTGATCGGAGTTCAGATCAGAATGGAACAAAAGAATGCAGAAGGGGCACCTGAGAAATCAGGTGCCTTTTTTCGTTTCGCTTGACATGCTGCGGGATTCGGGGTATAATGAAGCGGGAGGAGGGGTGTGCAATGCGGATAGATCTGATTCTGACCGGCGGAACGATTTGCAGCTTTGAGACGGACGGCACCCGCCGTGCCGATGCTGCCCGCGCAAGATCACTGCTGGAATCGCAGTATTTTGCTGCGCATCCGGATACGGATGTGCAGTTTCACACGCAGATGCCGCTTGACCGGCTCAGCGAGGATCTGACGCCGGGGGACTGGCATGTGCTGCTGCGTGCCCTCTCGGAGATCCCGACGGATGAAACGGCGGGCATTCTGATTGCACACGGCACCGACACGCTGGAGCAGACCGCGGCGATGCTCTCTGCGGCACTCGCGGGGATCCCGGTGCCGGTGATCCTTGTCTCTGCGATGGCGCCCCCGCAGCATCCCCGCACGAATGCGCATGCGAATTTTGCGGCGGCGGTTTCGCTTTTGCAGGCAAGGCTTGCAGGCGGCGTCTATGTCGTCAGCCGCAACACCGACGGCATCACCTATCTGCATGCCGGTGCGCTGCTGCGCCGCTGCCTGAACGGGAGCGAGGACTTTTTCAGCGATACAATGCAGCCCCTCGATGCCGTGCTTGCGGCGCCGCGTGTGAGAGGGCAGAAAAATACCCGCTTTGCATTGCGGGCGACGGAATATGAACGCGCTGTCACGCTGCTGTATCCCTATAACGGGCTGCGCTATGACAAGGTGCCGCTCGATGACACGGCAGCAGTCTTGCAGATGACCTATCACTCGGAGACGGCGAATGCGCGGCAGGATTCGCCGTATTCGGTACACACGCTGCTCTGCCGCGCAAAGGCGGGCGGCATTCCGGTGTATCTGGCGCCGTGCAGTGAGGAATCACAGACCTACGGTTCTGCGCGGGATCTCGTGCAGGCGGGCGCTGTGCCGCTCTGTATGCCTGCGCCGCTTGCATACGGCGCACTCTGGGTCGGGGCGCAGTACGGCTTCACGGGCGATGCGCTCACGGCATTTGTGCGGGAGACGGCTCAGCGCGTCACGGAAAATTCCTTCCGCTGCTGCATGTAAATGCGGCGCACATCGCTCAGGAAGGCGTGCACCTGCGGCAGCTTGAAGTCCATGTATGTCCACGGGAAGGGATGCCACGCACGGCGCGCATAGAAAAGCGTCAGCTCGGCGTAGATGCCGCCGAAGAGCGGGATGCGGTGTCCGGCGTTCTTCGTGGTTGCGAGGGAGAGCCGCCCCGGGCTTACAAATCCCGCATCCAGATTGACGCGCCGCCTGCCGTTCACAGCCATTTCCTGCTCGATTGCATTTGTCTGCTGTTTGATCGCGGCAAGCTCCTGCGGGTCGCGGCACACGGCAAAGGAGAGCATTTTCCGATAGACCGTGCCGCCCATCTCCGCGTCATAATAGGGCGATATTTCGGAGAAGCAATAGGGCTCCGATTCCAGATCGGGCGCGCCGTAGAGCGCTGTGAGCCGCGAGACTGCCCGTGCAGCGGTCGCTTCATCGGTATAGAGCACGGCGCAGATCAGCTTCTCCGGCTCAAATTGCATAGCAGTACCCATAATTCACCTCGTCATTGATGATAATTCATGATACCACAATTCATGCGGATTGTCAAGAAAGGAATACATATGAAGGAATACAAGGTCGTTGAGATTGCGCGCAAGTATCTGAAGGCGGATTACAGCTTTGCGGAGGCTGCGATGAACGCGGAAGCGGCACGCGGCTGGGAGGTCGTGTCGGTGTCGTTTGATCTGGCGACGGATATACGCGGCAATATGGTGATCACCTTTGCACGGGAGAAGGAGTGCGAGGCATGAGAAAAAAGGAGAAGGCGGTGCTGATCTGCGACGCGCTTGACAGGCTTTACCCAGAGGCGCAGTGTTCGCTGACCTATGCGGAGCCATATCAGCTCATGATCGCGACACGGCTCTCTGCGCAGTGTACCGATGCGCGTGTGAACATCGTGACAGAGACGCTCTTTGTGCAGTATCCGACGCTGGATGCCTTTGCGGACGCCGATCTTGCGGAGCTTGAGCAGGCAGTCAAGCCCTGCGGCTTCTACCGCGACAAGGCAAAAAGCATCAAGGCGATGTGTCAGCGCGTGCGCGAGGTCTACGGCGGCAGAGTGCCCGACAATATGGACGATCTGCTGACACTCCCGGGCATCGGGCGCAAGACGGCAAATCTGCTGCTGGGCGATGTCTACGGGCAGGCGGCGGTTGTCACGGATACCCACTGCATCCGTATCTCGGGGCGGCTGGGGCTCACAAAGCGCCATGCGCCGGAGCAGGTCGAGGAGGATCTCAGGAAGGTGCTCCCGCCGGAGCGCTCCTCGCGGTACTGCCATCAGACGGTGCTCTTCGGGCGCGATACCTGCCGTGCGCGGAATCCGCTCTGCGCGGGCTGCCCGCTCAGGGAGTTCTGCGTCGATCCGTCGTTTACGAAGACTGCGAAGAAGTAAGCGGCTTCGGAGATTTGCAGTGTTTATTCCCGTCCTGTCTCCTGCTCTGAAAAAATTTTCAAAAACCCCTTGACAAATCGCGGGAAAAGTGCTATAATCCAAAATACAGGCGATGAGGAAGTCAAGTGTGAACCTGTCCCCGCTTTCAGAGAGCCGTCGGTCGGTGTGAGACGGCAGCGTACAGCTTTGCATATCCCTTCTGAGCCGGAGCGCTGAAACCGCAGACCCCAGTAAGTGCTCCCGTGATGCTGCGTGAATGTAAAGAGCTTGTTGGAGCTCGCTGAGTGGTGCAGGCAATAGCCGCACAATTTGAGTGGTACCGCGGGTACATCAATCTGATTGATGACTCGTCTCAAAGTTTACGCTTTGGGACGAGTTTTTTATTTTTGTAAAGGAGAAGAATTGCCATGGAACAGAATGCAGCACTGACGAACGCCGAAAACCGCATCCGTGAGGTTGCAGAACGAATTTCCCGCCTGCGCGAGGATTCGGGTCTCACCGCCGAGCAGATGGCAGAGCAGACGGGCTTTGCACTGGAAGAATATGCAGAATTTGAATCCGGCAAAAAGGATTTCACCTTCAATTTCCTCTATAAGTGCGCCGCAGTCCTGCATGTCGATATCAACGACCTGCTGGAGGGCAGCAGCCCCGAGCTGAGCGGCTATACCGTCACCAGAAAGGGCGAGGGCGTGCAGATCGTTCGCAGAGAGGGCTTTGTCTATAACCAGCTCGCCGCAAAATTCAAGAACAAGACGATGGAGCCGTTCCATGTCGTGATCCCGTATTCCGAGGAGGCGCTCTCGAAGCCGCTGCATCTGGGCAGCCACGCCGGTCAGGAAATGGATATCGTCGTCAAGGGCACCGTCCGCATGGTGATCGGTACGCACACCGAGATCCTGCATGAGGGCGACAGCATCTACTATGACAGCTCCATGCCGCATGATGAGATCGCGCTCGGCGGCGAGGACTGCGAGATCTACGCATTTGTCATGTCGCCGCACGGCACGAGCGGTCTTTCTGAGTACCGCGAGCATGTCGCGCAGCATCACTCGACCAATGTTGATAAGGCGGGTCTGGTGCATCCGGTCTCCGAGAAGTTTGTCACCTGCGAGACCGATGAGCAGGGCATCCTCAGCGGCGTGCATTTTCATCATGAGGATGAATTCAACTTTGCCTATGACATTGTGGATGCGCTGGCTTCCAAATCGCCCGACAAGACCGCGATGATCTATGTGGACAGGAATCACAACGAGCGCCGCTTCACCTTCCGCGACATCAAGCGCTATTCCTGCCAGACTGCCAATTATTTCCGCTCGCTCGGCATCAAGAAGGGCGACCGCGTTATGCTGGTGCTCAAGCGCCACTATCAGTTCTGGTTCTCGATCCTTGCGCTGCACCGCATCGGTGCGCTGGTCATCCCGGCATCGAATATGCTGAAAAAGCATGACTTTGAATATCGCTTCCAGTCGGCAGAGGTCTCTGCGATCGTCTGCTCGGCAGACGGCGAGATCGCACAGGAAGTCGATCTTGCATGTGCCGCATGCCCGACGCTGAAGACAAAAGTGCTGGTCAACGGTCAGCGCGAGGGCTGGCACGATTTCAACGCAGAGCTCCCGGCATACAGCACCCATTTTGAGCGCACCGAGGAGACCCCCTGCGGCAAGGATCCGATGCTGATCTTCTTCAGCTCCGGCACCTCCGGCAATCCGAAGCTCGTGCTGCACAGCTATCAGTATCCGCTCGGCCACTATGTCACTGCGCGCTACTGGCAGAACGCCGACCCGAACGGTCTGCACTTCACGATCTCCGATACCGGCTGGGGCAAGGCGCTCTGGGGCAAGCTCTACGGGCAGTGGATGTGCGAAGCCGCCGTGTTTGTCTATGACTTCGACCGCTTCCATGCAGATGACATCCTGCCGATGTTCAAGAAGTACAATGTGACTTCGTTCTGCGCACCGCCGACCATGTATCGCTTCTTTATCAAGGAGGATCTCTCGAAATACGATCTCTCCACGCTGAAATATGCCTGTATCGCGGGCGAGGCGCTGAATCCCGAGGTCTTCTATCAGTTCCAGCGCGCAACCGGCTTGAAGCTCATGGAGGGCTTCGGGCAGACCGAGACCACGCTGTCCATCGCAAATGTCGTCGGCATGGAGCCGAAGCCGGGTAGCATGGGCAAGCCGAATCCGCAGTATGATGTGCAGGTGCTTCTCCCGGACGGCACCCGTGCAGGCGTCGGTGAGACCGGCGAAATCTGCATCAAGCTGAAGGAGGAGGGCGTGCCGGGTCTGGCGCTCTGCTACTACGGCGATCCCGAGACCACTGCCGAGACCTGGCGCGACGGCTACTATCACACCGGCGACACGGCATGGGTCGATGAGGACGGCTATTTCTGGTATGTCGGCAGAGTGGATGATGTCATCAAGTCTTCCGGCTACCGCATCGGACCGTTCGAGATCGAGAGCGTCATCATGGAGCTCCCGTATGTCATGGAGTGCGCGGTCACGGGTGTGCCGGATGAGATCCGCGGTCAGGTCGTCAAGGCAACGATTGTGCTGACAAAGGGCACCGTGCCGAGCGATGCGCTGGTCAAGGAGATCCAGGAGTATGTCAAGAAGGGCACCGCACCGTATAAGTACCCGCGTGTCGTGGAGTTCATCGACGAGCTCCCGAAGACGGTCGGCAGCGGCAAGATCCGCCGTGCAGCGCTCCGCCAGATGGATGCGGAGAAATACGCACGCGAGCACGGAAAGCAAGCATAATATCAGCGCGCCGCCGGATGCCGTGTCCGACGGTGCGTTTCTATGGGAGACAGTATGGAAAAACTGCATCTTGCAGAGCTCGGCGCAGAGCAGATCCGCCGGGTTTACAGCACATGGATGATCCGTGATTTTGCGGATGACGAACGCAAGCCGCTCGATCGGATTGTCCGCGCATTGAAGCGTGGAGAGTACCGCTGCATCGGGCTCTTTACAGAGGAACAAATCTGCATCGGATATGCGTTTCTGGTAATGCTGAAAAATGCGTATCTGCTGGATTATTTTGCGATAGATGTACCGTACAGAGACATGGGCTTCGGCAGTGCATTTCTGCGGATGCTTGTGCCGGAATTGTCCGGCGCGGAGATGCTGCTGATCGAGACAGAGGATCCGGCTCATGCGGCCTCGTATGCAGAGCGGATTCAGCGCGAGCGCCGCATTCGGTTCTATGAGAACGCGGGCTGCTGTGCGACGGGTGTTTCTGCAAATATTTACGGTGTCGGGTATCTTCTCTGGGAACTGCCGCTCAGGGGCACACACACGGCAGATGCGGTGCGGGACGCCTATGCGGCGCTCTATCATATCATTCTGCCGGATGAATATTACAAAAAATGGGTTGTGATCCGATAGGAGGTGCAGGACATGCGTGAATTTCAGATCGGCGAAAATGACGCCGGACAGCGTGCGGATAAATTCCTGCAAAAGGCGTGCCCGGCGCTGCCGAAATCGCTGCTTTACAAGACCTTCCGCAAGCGCGATGTAAAACTGAACGGGAAGCGCATTTCTGCGGAAACCGTGCTTGCGGCAGGGGATGTGCTCGCGGTGTATCTCCCGGATGATGTGCTGCAAGTGAAGCCGCGCAGCACGGCGCTGCGTCCGCTGCCGCCGCCGGAGATCGTCTATGAGGATGCGCAGATCTGCGTGATGAAAAAGCCGGTGAATCTCCCGGTGCATGCAGACGGCAAGGGCTCTGCGGATACGCTTGCGGGCAGATTTTTGTATGATCTTGCGGAGCACGGCTGCTATGATCCCAGTGCGGAACAGAGCTTTTCACCTGCGCTCTGCAATCGCCTTGACCGCAACACGGAGGGGCTTGTCATCGGTGCGAAAACGGCAGAAGCGCTTCGCTGTATGAATGAGAAAATCCGCAGCGGAGAGGTCACAAAAAAATATTTGTGCATTACATCCGCGGTGCCGGAGCAGAGGAAAATGACCGCAGATGCGTACCATCGGCGGCTGGAAGGTCAGAAGGCGGAGATCTCACAATTTCCGCGGGACGGATTTCATCCGATCCGCACAGGCTATGAGGTGCTCGGCGCGCATGACGGCATTGCGCTTCTGCGCGTGACGCTTTACACCGGGCGGACGCATCAGATCCGTGCGCATCTTGCATCGCTCGGATTCCCGGTGCTCGGTGATGTGAAATACGGCGATCTTGCGGCAAACCGGAAATGGCATGCGCCGCATCAGCTCCTAGCGGCATGCGATCTCACATTTGATTTCTCCGATGCGCCCTGTGCGCTCTTCGGGCTCCGCGGAAAGCACTTCTCCTATACGCCGGATTTCTGCGCGGAATACGGCTTCAAAATCTGAACAACAAAATCACATTCTTTTCATTATGAACGAAAGCACGCGAAATTCTGAGATTCCGCGTGCTTCATTTTATTTACATTTCAGATTACTGCCAGCTTGCGATGGACTCCAGCACCTTCGCGAGCTTTTCCTTTGCTCTTGCGAGCTTCTCGCGCTCATTCTGGATGAGCTGAGCCGGTGCCTTGGAGACAAATCCCTCGTTTGCGAGCTTTTTCTCGACGATCTCGATTTCCTTGCGGGTCTTCTCCTCTTCCTTCGCAAGGCGGGCGAGCTCCTTCTCCTTGTCAACGAGCTGTTCCATCGGGATGAAGATGCGTGCGCAGTCGGTGACGGCGGTAAGCGCGTTCTTGAACTGATAATTCTGACCGAATTCCAGCTCCTTTGCGCCGACCATCGTCTCGAAGAAGATGCTGCATGCCGAGAAGAGCTCGACCTCCAGCGTCTCGAAATAGAGCTTTGCCTTCACGGAGTTCGGGACATTGAGCTCTGTGCGGCTCATGCGGACTGCCTTGATCGCAGCGATGACCTTCTCGAAATTCGCCGCAGTTTCGGAGAAATCAAGCTCCTCCTTGTAGGTCGGGTAGTCCTCAAGAATGATCATGCTCTCGCCGTCGGTCAGCACCTGCCAGATCTCCTCGGTGATGAACGGCATGAACGGATGCAGCAGCTTCAGCATACCGCGCAGCACCCAGACGAGCACCTGCTCTGCGGAGGACTTTGCCTCGCCGCCTGCGCGCATTCTCGGCTTGGTGAGCTCGATATACCAGTCGCAGTAGACATCCCAGATGAAGTCATAGAGCTTCGCGGAGGCGACACCCAGCTCGAAGTGGTCGAGGTTGTCGTTCACATCCTTCGCGAGCTGATTGAAGCGGCTGATGACCCACTGATCCTCGATGCGGAGATTCTCCGGCAGACCCGTGAATTTGAAGTCATCCGGCAGATTCATCATGACGAAGCGGGATGCGTTCCAGAGCTTGTTTGCGAAGTTGCGCGCCGCCTTGACCTTGTCATCGGTGAAGCGCATGTCATTTCCGGGGGAGTTGCCCGTTGCGAGCATGAAGCGCAGTGCGTCTGCGCCGTAGGTGTCGATGATCTCCAGCGGGTCGATGCCGTTGCCGAGCGACTTCGACATCTTGCGGCCCTGTGCATCGCGCACGAGACCGTGAATGAGGACATGCTTGAACGGCGGCACCTCATCCATGTGTGCCATTGCCGCAACGATCATACGGGAGACCCAGAATGTGATAATATCATAGCCGGTGACGAGCGTGTCAGTCGGGTAGAAATAGCGCAGATCATCGGTCTTTTCCGGCCAGCCGAGCGTGGAGAACGGCCACAGCGCGGAGGAGAACCATGTGTCGAGCGTATCAGGATCCTGCCGCATTTCCTTGCCGCACTTCGGGCAGGTCGCGTGATCCTCAGCGGTAACGGTCAGCTCGCCGCAGTCGTCGCAGTAGAACGCCGGGATGCGGTGACCCCACCAGAGCTGACGGGAGATACACCAGTCGCGGATGTCTTCCATCCAGTTGAAATAGAGCTTTTCGAAGCGCTCCGGCACAAACTTGATCTCGCCGCTGCGCACTGCCTCGATGGCGGGCTTTGCGAGCTCGTCCATCTTGACGAACCACTGGAGCGAGACACGCGGCTCGACGGTCGTGCCGCAGCGGTAGCAGGTGCCGACATTGTGGACATGTGCCTCGGTCTTGATGAGGAAGCCGCCCTCCTCGAGGTCTGCGACGATCGCCTTGCGTGCCTCGTAGCGATCCATGCCCGCATACTTCGGATAATCCTCGGTGATATGTGCATCGTCGGTCATGACATTGATGACCTCGAGATTGTGGCGCTGACCGACCATGAAGTCGTTGGGGTCATGTGCCGGGGTGATCTTCACGACGCCGGTACCGAACTCCATATCCACATAGCTGTCCGCGACGACAGGAATCTGTCTGCCGACGAGCGGAAGCGTGAGCATCTTGCCGACAAATTTCTTGTAGCGCTCATCCTTCGGGTTGACGGCAACAGCGGTATCGCCGAGCAGCGTCTCAGGACGGGTGGTCGCCAGCTCGAGATAGCCCGAGCCGTCGGTGAACGGATAGCGCAGGTGCCAGAAGTGACCCTCCTGCTCCTCGTAGGTGACCTCCGCGTTGGAGATCGAGGTCAGGCAGTGCGGGCACCAGTTGATGATGCGCTCGCCGCGGTAGATATAGCCCTTCTCGTAGTAGTCGATGAAGACCTGCTTGACGGCAGCCGAGCAGCCCTCATCCATTGTAAAGCGCTCGCGCTCCCAGTCGCAGGAGGAGCCGAGCTTCATGAGCTGCTGGTCGATTCTGCCTGCGTACTGCTCCTTCCACGCCCATGCGCGCTTCATGAAGCCGTCTCTGCCGAGGTCATCCTTCGTGAGACCCTCCTTGCGGAGTGCTTCGACGATCTTTGCCTCGGTTGCGATTGCCGCATGGTCAGTGCCGGGGAGCCAGAGGGTCGAGTAGCCGCTCATGCGCTTCCAGCGGATGAGAATATCCTGTAAGGTCTCATCGAGCGCATGACCCATATGGAGCTGACCTGTGACATTGGGGGGCGGGATGACGATGGTGTAGGGGATCTTGGTCGGATCGGTCTCCGCATGGAAGCAGCGCTTCTCCATCCACTGTGCGTAGATGCGGTCCTCAAACGACGCAGGATCGTAGTTCTTTGCGAGTTCCTTCATGTGAGTTTCCTCCTTGCTGTATTCGCGTCAGGGATAATAAAAACGCCCTGAACGCGTAAATTTTGCGTTCAGGGCGAATGTTGTTCATCCGCGGTACCACCTGAATTCAGTGCAGTGCATGCACCCTCAGCAGCAGCGTCACAAGGATACTGCCTGTCCGTTGACGGCGGACAACCCGTCAGACGGTTTCCCGAACCTCGGGCTTCCCGTCCGCTGCTCGGAACGCGACTTCTGCACCGCAGCGTGGATGCTCGCACCGTCCGCATCCTCTCTGTGCCGCTGTTGAGGGCATACTACTCGTTCGTCATGGCATGTAGATACTGATATTATAGCACGGTTTTGCGGAATTGTCAAGCCTTTTTTGTCAGCTGATGCGGAGCGGAATCTGTGCCGTCACAAGATACTGCGTCTTGCCGTCGGAAATGAACAGCCCCTTCTCAAGGATGTATTCTCCCGCAGGAAGCACGCCGACGGTTTGTTCAAAGCTGATCTCCTGCTCTGCGGTGTCTCCAGCCTGGAGCCCGTAAGCCGCGGCATTCCATGCGATGCCCTCCAAAAACGGAATTTCCTCGCGGGTATCTGCCCTGCGGATACGGAAATCCTCGCCGTAGCTCCAGTCAAAGCCGGTGCCATTTTGGATCACGAGCGTGCAGTCCTTGCCGCCGTGCGTGCCGCCCTTGACGGTCACCCGCGGCACGGGGAATGTCTGCGCGGTGCTGTCAGCCGCGGTCTCGGAGCTGCCTGCTTCCGTGATGACAGTGCTGCTTTCCGGCAGACTTTGTTCTGCGCAGGCAGAGAGTGTGAGGAGCGCTGCGCAGAGTGTCATCGCAGCGGCTGTGATGCGGATAAACGGAATGCGTTTCATGATGATCTTCTCCTTCTGCAATGATGCAAGCCGAAGCGGCTCCGGGTGAGCGCGCTTATTATGATGATTATATCATGTAATGAAACGATTGTCAATATATATATATATATATTAACATTTATATGCAGATCAGCACCAATCGGATTGCACACTGTTATCCCTCCGCGATCCACTGCTTCCAGACAGCCTCCGCCTCGCCGACGGTCGCCTTCTGTCCGTTCCGCACGATCGGTGTGCGGAGCAGCGCGGGAATCTCCAGCAGCTTTTCAAACTGCGCATCCGGCAGCAGATATTTCACGAGTGCCGCCTCCTTGTGCTTTTCGTCGATCAGCAGGGTGATGTCGCCGACCGCACGCAGCACGCTTTCCAGTTCGCGGCGGCTCATGCCTTTTGTCGGCAGGTCGATCGACTGAAACTTCACGCCGCGCTCCTTGAAGAAACGCTCCGCTTTTTTCGTCGCAAAACACTTTGATTTCCCAAAGATCTGAATGTTCACAGTATACCTCTTTTCGGGTCATAGAAAAGTATCGTTCGCGGGCTGGGATGAATGATTACTGCGCCGAATTCTCATTCTCTTCGCTGCCCGGCGCAATATACATCGCTCTGCCGATCTGCGAATCCGGGTATTCCTGTGCATATGCCTGCATCATCTGCCGTACAAGATATTTCGCGTTCATTCCGCCCTCGATCATCGCGCAGAATGCGATCTCGGGATCCTCCACGGGCGCATAGCCGATGACGAATGTATCCGTTCCGGCGCCGCGCTGCGGGGTGCCTGTCTTGAGCGCGACCGACACGCCGATGTGATTGAGGTCATATTTCGCGGGCATGGCAGCCTTTGCCGCGCCGATCATGCCCTGCTCGATGTAGTAGTAGTAATCGCCGCCGCTCGTGTTGACATTTGCAGCGACCTCCGGCTCATGCTCCCAGAGCTTCTCCGTCATGGTGTTGTTCCATTCCGATGCGATCAGATGCGGCTTGTAGCGCACGCCCTTGTTCGCGATTGTCGAGGCGACCACTGCCATTTGCAGCGGTGTGACCTGCACCTCCGACTGCCCGATGGAAGCCTGCGTGATCTCACCGACATACCACTGCATGCCGAGCTGCTCGAAGGTCTCCGGGCAGGCGATGTATCCGCCGGAGTCGCCCGATTCCAGACCGAGCGGGGAGCCGAGCCCGTAGAGCCGTTCATAGTCGCAGAGACGGTCGATGCCGAGATTCAGACCGAGGTTATAGAAGAAGATATTGCAGGAGACCGTCAGTGCGCGGGAGACTGCAATGAAGTGATGGCAGCCTGTGCAGTGGTATTTCGTGTCGATATAGCGGAAGGTTTGCTCGCAGTCGTAGGTGCTCTGCCCGGTGATGATGCCGCTGTCAAGACCCGCAGTTGCCGTGATGGTCTTGAAGGTCGAGCCCGGGCGGTAGAGACCGTCCGTTGCGCGGTTGACAAGCGGGGTATTGCTCCGCTCCGCGACTGCCTTGTAATCCTCCAGCAGCTCATCGAGATTGTAGGTCGGCACAGTTGCCATGCCGAGCACCGCATTGTCGTGTGCATCCAGCAGCACGGACGCTCCGCAGAATACATTGCGGCAGGCGGAGCTGCTCACGCGCAGATTGTAGCAGTGTGCATCGAGATCCCGCTGCATGGCACGCTGAATATTGCTGTTGACGGTGAGCTGAATGGTCTTGCCGCCGACCGGCTCCTCTGTCACGGCAACAGACGAGACCTCGCCGTTTGTGACGGTGATCTCCTTCTTGCCGTTGATGCCGCGCAGGGTCGCTTCCATCGCCGATTCGAGCCCTGTCTTGCCGACGGTGTCCGAGAGCGCGTAGTCATCGTGCCCGTTTTCAAGCAGCGTTTCATATTCCTCCTCGCTGTAAATGGGACCGACATAGCCGATCTCATGCGGGAGAATGTCGCCCTGCTCGACCGTGCGCACGGCAGCCTCAGCGATATTGACGCCGGGCAGCGTGACGCGCAGCTCCTTGATCTTTGTGACAAATTGGAGGTCGATGTCATTCGCGAGATAGAAGACATTTGCCATTGAAAACTGCCGCAGCAGCATTTCATAGCGGATGCCCGCGATGATGCGCTTCTGCTCCGCGGTGTAGTCCTTGCTGATCGCGTAATCGGAGATCAGCTTGTCGATGCAGTTTTCCGCGGTCGCATAGGTGTTGAGACGCAGATTTTCGCGCATGGCATCGGCATCCTTCTCGCGGTCGGCATCAAAGGTATAGGGCTGTGTCCGCGAGACGGGCATCGTGTCATTCCACTCGTAGCCGGATGCCTGCAAGAGCTCGGCTGCGCGCAGAATCACATCATTGCCTGCAGCCTTGTCGGACGGGAAATATGCCTTCTCGATGATGAGATGGTAGCCGACGCGGTTGGACACGATCGGATTGCCGTCAGAATCGACGATCTCGCCGCGTGTTGCGGAGATCGACTGCGTGTAGACGCTCTGATTGATGACCTGCTTCGGGCTGTTATCCTCTGCTGCGACCTGCACGCGGATCAGCCGGTAGACCGCAAGTGCAGATGCCGCCAGCACGAGCAGCACGAGAAAGCCGCCGCGCAGAAATTCGGAGATCTGCCGGAATATTTCTTTCATAGATGTGTCTCCTTTTGTTCGCAGAAACAGAAACAAGAGGCAGGGGAGCGGGTGCTTTGTTCCTGCCTCTTACTTGTGTCAGACCAGCTCGCTGAGGGAAATTTCTGTGTAATCCTCAATGAAGTGCTCCGGCGTGTCAAAGCGGATCGGCTTCTCCTCGCCGGAATCCATGTTCTTGAGCTTGCCGTTCTGCTGTGCGAGCTCATCCGTGCCGAGCACGAGAAGATACTTCGTGCCGAGCTTGTTCGCGTATTTCATCTGCGCCTTGAAGGAGCGCCCGACAAGGTCAAATTCTGCATGTGCGCCGAGATTGCGCAGCGCATATGCGAGCTTCATCGCAGCCGGCTTTGCCTCATCGCACATCGGTGCAAGATAGACATCGCAGCGCGGCGCCTCCGGGAATTCGATGCCCTGCGCCTCCATCGTGAGGATCAGGCGCTCCAGACCCATGCCGAAGCCGAGCGCCGGAACCTTCTGCTCGCCGAGCTGCTCGATCAGACCGTCATATCTGCCGCCTGCACAGACAGTGCCCTGCGCGCCGATGCTGGTCGTGATGAACTCAAACACGGTCTTCGTGTAGTAATCGAGACCGCGCACGATCTTCGGATTGATGACATATTCCACGCCCATTTCGGTGACCGCAGTCTTGACCGCTTCAAAGTGATCGCGGCACTCCTCGCAGAGATAATCGAGGATGACCGGCGCATCCTTCGCGATCTTCTGATCCTCGGGGCTCTTGCAGTCGAGCAGACGCATCGGGTTGCGCTCCAGCCGCTCCTGACAGGTATCGCAAAGCGCCTCACGGTGCGGGGCAAAATATGCCTTCAGCGCCTCCTGATACTTCGCACGGCAGCTGGGGCAGCCGATGCTGTTGAGATTCAGCACGATATCCTTGACACCGAGCGTATCGAGCACGGTCTTTCCGAGCATGATGACCTCCGCATCCGCATAAGGCGACGCAGAGCCTGCCATCTCGACGCCGAACTGGTGAAATTCACGTAGTCTGCCTGCCTGCGGGCGCTCGTGGCGGAAGCAGGAGAGGATGTAAAACACCTTCTGCGGGAGCGCCTCTGCGAGCATGCCGTTCTGGAGCATGGCGCGGATTGTGCCTGCGGTGCCCTCGGGTCTCAGCGTGAAGGTCGATTCGCGTGCAGTGACGGTATACATCTCCTTCTGCACAACATCGGTGGTGTCGCCGACGGAGCGCTGGAAGAGTTCAGTCTTCTCGAAGGTCGGGATGCGGATTTCGGAGAAGCCGAAGCGTTCTGCCGCATCGCGCACGACGCCCTCCACGACATGCCACTTGTGGATGCGTGCGGGGGTGATGTCCTCGGTGCCCTGCGGTCTTGTGTATAGCTTTGCCATAGTCTTTATCCTTTCATGAAAATCGCCCCTTGGTAATGCCAAGGGGCAATGAACTGTTACATCTGCGGGTTGCCGATCTCACGCCAGTCGAGATCGCCGCGCTCCAGTGCAAGAATCAATGCCTCAGCAGTTGCAATATTGGTTGCAACCGGCACATTGTGCACATCGCAAAGGCGGAGCAGATTCATGTCATTCGGCTCGCTTGCCTTCGGATTGATCGGATCGCGGAAGAACAGCAGAACGTCAATCTCATCGCAGGAGATGCGTGCGGAGATTTCCTGTCCGCCGCCCTGCGAGCCGCTCAGAAAGCGCTTGATCGGGAGTCCTGTTGCCTCCGAGACCTGCTTGCCGGTCGTGCCTGTTGCACACAGTGTATGTCGGCTGAGAATTGCGGAATACGCCGTGCAAAACTGAATCATCAATTCCTTTTTCGCGTCATGCGCGATCAAAGCGATAGTCATTTCAAATCCATCCTTTCGCTGTATATTTCTCTGTGATCCATCTGTATTGCCGCGGGTGCGTCAGCCGATCTTGACAGTCAGCGGAGCATCCTCGCCGCGGAGACGCTTGGAGATCGCGTCGAACGCAGCCAGCGACGGCGCGGTAGAGGGGATCGGTTCGCCTTTGCCGGTTGCAATGACCAGATCATAGTCATCCGGCACAACACCGATCAGCTGCACGCCGATCGTGTCGATGATCTCATCGAGGTCGCGGACGAGCTCTGCGCCGATCGCCTTCTTGCTGACCTTGTTGATGATCAGTCTCTGGCGGCGGTTGCCGCGGGCATAGAACTCATCGGACATCATCTGCGCATCACGCACGCAGATCGGATCCGGCGTGGTGACAACGAGGATGAGGTTTGCCTGCTCGACGATATCGAAGACATGGTTATTGATGCCTGCGCCGGTGTCGATGATAATATAATCGTAATATTTACGCACAGAGCGGCAGATGCCGATGATCTGCTCGACGGTGACGGTGGTAAACGGGTTCTTCGGCGCACAGAGCACGAAGAGGTTGCTTGCCATCGGGACTCTGGTGACGGCATCGAGCGCGGAGATCTTGCCCTCAAGCACATCGCTCAGGTCATATTTGATCTGCCCGGTCATGCCGAAGATGATGTCGATGCAGCGGAGACCGAAGTCGAGCTCGATGATGAGTGTGCGGCTGCCCTGTTTTGCGAGGGTATAGCCGAGACCGGCGCAGATGGAGGATTTACCGGTACCGCCCTTTCCGGAGGTGACGGCTATCATTTTAGACATAAGTATAACCCCTTTCGACACTGCCCTGCTCACTTGAGCGGGCGGGCAGCGCTGCTTCCGCACCGCAGCTGCTGTACGCAGAAAACGGGACGGACCGCAGGTAGATTGTAATTGTTGCTCCCTGCCTGAAAAGGGCGCACTCCGGCAGCCCGCACTGCGGCAAAGATACTGCTTATATTATACCCGAAAACAGCAGATTTGTCAAATCCCTTTTTGCGAAAAAACGAAAGATTGTTGATTTCGTGCGTTTTGCTCTGCCTGATTTGTGCAGTTTACCGAAATTCGCACCGCATTTCTGGTATGATTGACAATATCTGTGCAGAGAGATCAGGAGAGCCGGGTTTCCGTGGAGACCGCGGGCTCGCTGTCGCTGTCTGCGATCGTGATGCTTTCGATCATGCGCAGGAACGCGGCGCGGTAAACCTGGATGTTTTCCCGCTTGCTCTTGCAGGTGACGAGATAGGCGCGGTTATCCTTCACGATCACAGCGGTGATGCACTGCATGACCTGGTGCACATCCTCGCCGACGATCGCGTAGGTGAATTCGAGCACAGTGCAGTCCACTCCGCTGCGGAGCGCGATTGTCTGCTCGCTGATCAGCGAGAATTCGTCTGCGGTCTGTGCATACTGGCTCCTGACAGTTTCGACATATTCATCGAGCCGGATGCCCTTGATGACCATTTCCTCGCCTGTGACGATGACGGATGCGTCATCGCGCACATAATATTTATCGTATGCCTCAGAGCTCCGCTCCGTAAAGCCGGGCGGCAGTTCAAAGGAGATACGCTTCGGCATCTCTGAAGGGACGATAATCACATCGGTCATGACCGCAGTGCTGTCCGCGGAGGATTCGTCGCTGCTGCTGCTTTTCCAGAGGCTCAGGCCTCCGATCAGCAGGACGACAGCCATCACAGTGATGAGAACGATCAACAGATTTTTAGACATGGAAAACAAGATCCTTTCGGAAAATTCTGAAAAGCCGATGCGCTTAGAACGCATCGGCATTCCGAATGTGACCAGACCTGTAAGCCGGGTTCTGTAAGGCTCACCGCGAAGGGTGAGCGGTTGCAGCCATTTATCTAGGCACACCGTCGCCGGTGTGCTCAAGCCGCTTATGCCATGCAGCCCACCGAGCAGATGTTTCGGCTGCACGCACCAATCAGCGTTGCATCGGATAGGGTTTACACGGCAGCGCATTCTCATGCGCTCCGGTGGGCTCTTACCCCGCCTTTCCACCATCGCCGCGCAGATGCACGGCAGTCTGTTTCTGTTGCACTTGCCCTAGAGTCGCCTCCGGCTGCTGTTAGCAGCTATCCCGCTCTGTGATGCCCGGACTTTCCTCGTAAGCTAGATCGCTTCCGCGGCTGCACAGTCTGCTCACGGCTACTATTTTACCATAGGACGGGAAATTTGTCAAGAACAAGACGCCCCTCTCCGCTGCTGATGCTGACAAATCGCGCAGATTATACTATAATAAAAACAAAATAGAAGGCCGTTCTGTGAAAACGAATACCTTTTATCTGCACGCGCAGTGTACGGAGGATGTAAAGCAATAAAAAAACTGATCTGTGATATGTGTGACGGAACGGATTTTATCAAGCAGGAGATCAAGCCGCTCCGGGACAGAATCGCAGAAGTGTATTCCCGTATATCGGAAATCGACAGTGAGCTGACAATGGACAGAAAGTGAATCGAAGAGAGCCGCTCCGGTGCAGCACGCATCGGGGCGTTTTCTGTCTCACTGTGTCGAAGCGGCACCCTTTCGCATATACTGCACTGTGCAGGGCAAGCGCCCGCACATGTCAGCAGAAAGGAGCGATCACATGCTGGAAAACATGACGGCACCGGCAGCGCCGCAGGGCGTCTTCCCCGCGCGGCTTTCGCTTGCGATGGGCTATGTGCCGTATCAGACATGGGAGGAGCCGATGGCTCCCAAAGATGCACTCTGCGCAGGGACAGCGTTCCCCTCGCTGGTGATGCCGTTTATGATGGAGAAAGGAGGCGTGCAGGATGCCCGAGCAGTCTTTGGATACAATGGAAAGGGATGATCTGCTGCGGCTTGTGCAGCAGTGCAGCTTTATGATGCAGGATCTCGCGCTCTACCTCGACACGCACCCGACCGACAAGGAAGCACTCAGCCGCTTCATGATGCACCGCGACATGTATCAGCAGTATGCAGATGCCTATGCCGCACGCTTCGGTGCGCTCTGCAAGAAGCAGGTCGGCGGTGCAGAGGGCTGGGCAGCGTGGAGCAACACGCCGTTCCCGTGGGAAAAGGAGGCGAACTGAGGTGTTTCAGTACGAGAAGTTTTTGCAGTATCCTGTGAAGATCGCGCAGCCGAACGCAAGGCTCGCGAAGATGATTTCGACGCAGCTCGGCGGCCCAAACGGTGAGCTCGGCGCCTCCATGCGCTATCTGAATCAGCGCTATGCCATGCCGCTCCGGGAGCTCTCGGCGACCCTTACGGATATCGGCACGGAAGAACTCAGCCACATGGAGATGATCGCGTCGATCATGACGCAGCTCACGAAGGGGCTCAGTGCCGCGCAGCTTGAGGAGCAGGGCTTTGCCGATTATTTCGTCGATCATACGACCGGCGTCTATCCGGCGAATGCTTCGGGTGTGCCGTTTTCCGCGGAGACCTTCCAGTCGCTCGGAGATGCGCTCGCCGATCTCAATGAGGATCTTGCCGCAGAGCAGAAAGCCCGCACAACCTATGACAACATCCTGCGCCTGAACGATGACCCGGATGTGCGCGATATTATCCGTTTCCTCAGGGAGCGTGAGATCGTGCATTATCAGCGTTTCGGCGAAGCACTCCGCATTTTGCAGGATCACATCAGCCGCAATTCGCCGTATCCCGATGACCCCTATGCGCTCAATCCCTCGTTTGATGCCGCTGAGATGCAGCGCGCCCCGCGCCGCCGCAGAAGATAACAAACGCGCCGGAGTTTTTATGCTCCGGCGCGCTTTTGCATCATGAGAATCAGATGCTCTCGTGGAAGGTGCGCGAGATGACATCGTTCTGCTGCTCGCGGGTCAGCTTTGTGAAGTTCACAGCGTAGCCCGAGACGCGCACGGTCAGCTGCGGATACTTCTCCGGGTGCTCCTGTGCGTCAAGCAGTGTTTCGCGTGTAAATACGTTGACATTGAGGTGATGCCCGCCCTTGGACGCATAGCCGTCCAGCAGCTCCACCAGATTCTCGATCTGCTGTTCCGTTGCCATTAGAATTCCTCCGTTTCTTCTTCGAGATCGGCGCCCTCACCGAGCGTCGGAATCGCGCAGGCGCCGCCCTTGCAGCAGTCCGTGCTGCTGAGCGTCTCAACCTGCATCGTGTCGCCCGCCGTGAGATTCAGATGCTGTGTGCCGGAAGCCATCAGGCTGTCGATCAGCGCAGAGAGCTCCTCCGGCGACATCTCCTCCGGGGAAAGGGCTTCATTCGGATTCATGCTCTGCCTCCTCGCGCAGTGCATCGAGATCCAGCTCGCCCGAGAACACCCGCGTGTTCTTGCCGAGCGCATCCGGCACAATCGAGAAGGTGTTGGAGATGCCGTCCTGTGCGTGGCGGAACGGCAGCTTTGCAACAGAGCTGAGCGATGCCACGGCGCCGTGGGTGTCTCTGCCGTGCATCGGGTTTGCGCCCGGTGCGAGCGGCACGCCGTGCTTTCTGCCGTCCGGGGTGTTGCCTGTCTTCTTGCCGTAGACAACATTCGAGGTAATTGTCAGAATGCTCATCGTCGGGAAGGAGTGGCGGTAGGTGTGATGCTTGCGGATCTTATACATGAAGCTGCGCACGATATTGACAGCGATCTGATCGACGCGGTCGTCGTTGTTGCCGTACTTCGGGAAATCGCCTTCGATCTCGTAATCGGTGACGATGCCGTTCTCATCGCGGATGACCTTGACCTTTGCGTATTTGATCGCGCTCAGGGAGTCTGCGACAACGGAGAGCCCTGCGATGCCGGTTGCGAAATAGCGCTTGACGTCACGGTCATGCAGTGCCATCTGAAGCCGCTCATAGCTGTATTTATCGTGCATATAGTGGATGACGTTCAGCGTGTTGACATAGAGCCCCGCGAGCCATTCCATCATCTGGTCATACTTGTCCATGACATCGTCATAGTCGAGATAATCGCCGGTGACAGGGCGGTATTTCGGACCGACCTGCACCTTCATGACCTCATCGACGCCGCCGTTGATCGCGTAGAGCAGACATTTTGCGAGGTTCGCTCTTGCGCCGAAGAACTGCATCTCCTTGCCGACGACCATCGAGGACACGCAGCAGGCGATCGCGTAATCGTCGCCGTGCGTCTCACGCATGAGGTCATCGTTCTCATACTGGATCGAGGAGGTCTGGATTGACATTTTTGCGCAGAAGCGCTTGAAATTCATCGGCAGATGCACCGACCACAGCACGGTCATGTTGGGCTCGGGCGCAGTGCCGAGATTGTTGAGCGTGTTGAGATAGCGGAAGGAGTTTTTCGTCACCATGTGTCTGCCGTCAACGCCCACGCCGCCGATCGACTCCGTGACCCATGTCGGGTCGCCGGAGAAGAGCGAATTATACTCCGGGGTGCGTGCGAATTTCACCATTCTGAGCTTCATGATGAAGTGGTCAATCAGCTCCTGTGCCTGTGATTCGGTGATGAGACCGCGGTCGAGGTCGCGCTGGATGAAGATATCGAGGAAGGTCGAGGTGCGTCCGAGCGACATAGCGGCGCCGTTCTGCTCCTTGACGGCAGCGAGATAGCCGAAATAGAGCCACTGCACTGCTTCCTTTGCGTTCTTCGCCGGGCGGGAGATATCGAGCCCGTAGATCTGCCCGAGCTCCTTGAGCTCGCCGAGTGCGCGGATCTGCTCGGAGAGCTCCTCGCGCAGGCGGATGTTCTCGGAGGTCATGCGGACAAAGGAGGTCGCTTTCTGCTGCTCCTTGTCAGCAATCAGCATATCGACGCCGTAGAGAGCGACTCTGCGGTAATCGCCGATGATTCTGCCGCGCCCGTAGGCATCCGGCAGACCTGTGAGAATCGCGGACTTGCGGGCAAGGCGCATCTCGGGGGTATAGGCATCGAAGACGCCCTGATTGTGTGTCTTGCGGTATTTTGTGAAGATCTTGACGACCTCCGGATCGACCTCATAGCCGTATTCGCGGCAGGCGTTCTGTGCCATACGGATGCCGCCGAAGGGCTGGAGCGCCCGCTTGAACGGCTTGTCGGTCTGGATGCCGACGATCTGCTCAAGATCCTTGTTGAGATAGCCGGGACCGTGCGAGGTGATGGTCGAGACGATCTTGGTGTCCATATCGAGGACGCCGCCTGCCTCACGCTCCTTCTGCGACAGATCCATCACCTGTGCCCAGAGCGCTTTGGTCGCTTCGGTCGGGCCCTCAAGGAAGCTCTCGTCGCCGTCATACGGCGTGTAGTTGCGGTGGATAAAATCGCGGACATTGACGGATGTCGTCCATTTTCCGCGGGCAAAGCCCTCCCATTCGGGGGCAAATTCATCAAACATTCTGATTCATCCTTTCAAGCAGCGGGGGTTCGGGCGTGCGGGTGTGCGGTTACACATAATCCACAACATTGACCCAGCGCTCGAGGAATTCACGCTCGTGCGCATTGCCCTTCACCGACTGCGATGCAGCCACAATCGGCATCCACTTCTGCACATACTGGATCGCGGTGTCGCTCTTTGCGCAGAACAGCTTCAGATATTTCTTCGCAACATCCTCGTGCTCGTTGAGGTAGAAGAGGAGATAGGTGCGTGCAGCATCCGCGGAAGCATTGCCCTGTGTCGCATGTGCCCAGTCGATGATATAGGTCTTGCCGTCGTCGCCGATGATGATGTTTGCCGGGTTGAAATCGCCGTGGCAGAGCTTTAAGTGCTTCGGCATGGATTCCAGCGTGGTGTGCAGATCATAGCGCACCGTCGCCGGGAAGGACGATGCGGAGATCTTGCCGTGCATCTTGTCCTTGAGTCTGCCGAGCAGCGGGCACTTGTGCGAGAGTACATCGAGCTGGAGATCGACAAACTGCTCCAGATACTCATCAAATTTGTCGGGATTCTCCTGCATGAGCTGATAGAGCGTCTTGCCGGGGATATAATCCGTGACGATTGCCCACTTGCCGTCAACATTCGTGACCTCGAGAATGCGCGGGATATTGAGCCCCGTGTCCTCGACACGCGCAGTGTTGAGTGCCTCATTCAGGATGCCCGCCTTGGAATAGCTCTCGTCGAAAACCTTGTAGCAGCGGTCGCCGAGACGGTAGACCGTCTTATTGGGGCGCTCCGCGATAACAGCATCAAACTTCATGATCGTTCCTCCTCACATTACGATTTCTTTGCGGCAGGTCTGCCTCTGCGCTTTTTCGGTGCGGCAGGAACAGGCGGCATTTCCTTGTCGGCAAAATGCCCGTCGCCGTAGTAGGCGTGGAGATACATTTCCCGGATCTCGGAGATCAGCGGATAGCGCGGATTTGCGCCGGTGCACTGATCGTCGAAGGCTGCCTCGGACATCTCGTCGAGGGTAGAGAGGAAGGTCTCCTCATCGACACCGTAATCCGCGATGGTCTTCTTGATGCCGATCTTCTCCTTCAGCTCGTTGACGGCATCAATGAGCGCTTCGAGCTTCTCCTCATCGGTGGTGCCGCCAAGCCCGAGCGCCTCTGCGACCTCAGCATAGCGGCGGAGGGTGTGCGGATGATCATACTGCGAGAAGGTGCCCATCTTCGCAGGTGCTTCGGACGCATTGAAGCGCATGACCTCTTCGAGAAGCAGTGCGTTTGCGATGCCGTGTGCGATGTGATGGAACGCGCCGAGCTTGTGCGCCATCGAGTGGCAGACGCCGAGGAAGGCATTTGCGAACGCCATGCCTGCCATCGTTGCTGCATTTGCCATCTTCTCACGCGCTTCGATATCGGTCTGACCGTTCTCATAGGCACGCGGCAGATACTTGAAGATGGTCTTGAGCGACTGGATCGCGAGACCGTCGGTGTAGTCGGTCGCGAGCATTGCGGCATATGCCTCGAGGCAGTGGGAGACTGCGTCGATGCCGGAGGAAGCGGTCAGTCCCTTCGGCGCGGTCATGTGCATATCGGTATCGACAATCGCCATGTTCGGGAGCAGCTCATAGTCTGCGAGCGGATACTTGACGCCGTCGCGCTGATCGGTGATGACGGCGAACGGCGTGACCTCGGAGCCCGTGCCGGCAGAGGTCGGGACCGCAACGAAATATGCCTTTTCGCCCATCTTCGGGAAGGTGTAGATTCTCTTGCGGATATCGAGGAAGCGCATTGCCATATCCTTGAAGTCCGCTTCCGGATGCTCATAAAGCACCCACATGATCTTTGCAGCGTCCATCGCGGAGCCGCCGCCGAGTGCGATGATCACATCCGGCTGGAAGGCCTGCATCTGTGCAGCGCCCGCTTCTGCGCTCTGGAGGGTCGGATCGGGCTCGACGTCGAAGAAGGTCGCGTGCTGGATGCCGAGCTCATCGAGCTTATCGGTGATGGGCTTGGTAAAGCCGTTCTTATAAAGGAAGCTGTCAGTGACAACGAATGCGCGCTGCTTGTGCATGACATTCTTCAGCTCGTCGAGCGCGACCGGCAGGCAGCCCTTCTTGATATACACCTTTTCGGGTGCTCTGAACCACAGCATATTCTCTCTCCTTACCGCAACGGTCTTGATATTGAGCAGATGCTTGACGCCGACATTCTCGCTGACGGAATTGCCGCCCCAGGAGCCGCAGCCGAGCGTCAGGGAGGGGGTCAGCCTGAAGTTGTAGAGGTCGCCGATGCCGCCGTGAGAGGAAGGTGTGTTGACGAGGATGCGGCAGGTCTTCATGCGCTCTGCGAATTCGGCAAGGATCTCCTTTTCGGTCTGATCGTTCAGATAGATCGAGGAGGTGTGGCCGAAGCCGCCGTCCGCGATGAGCTGCTCTGCCTTAGCGAAGGCATCCTGAATATCCTCTGCTTTATACATTGCAAGGACAGGGGAGAGCTTTTCGTGTGCGAATTCCTCGGAGATATCAACGCTCTCGACCTCACCGATCAGCACCTTTGTGCCCTCTGCGACCTCGACGCCGGAGAGCTGTGCGATCTTAAATGCCGACTGACCGACGATCTTTGCGTTCAGCGCGCCGTTGATCAGGATGGTATGGCGCACCTTGTCGGTCTCCTCGGGTGTGAGGAAATAGCAGCCGCGGGCTGCAAATTCGCGCTTGACCGCATCATAGATATCCTTGTGAACGATGACAGACTGCTCGGAAGCGCAGATCATGCCGTTGTCGAAGGTCTTGGAGTGGACGATCGAGCTGACCGCGAGGACAATATCGGCAGACTTGTCGATGATGGCGGGGGTATTGCCGGCGCCGACGCCGACAGCCGGCTTGCCGCTCGAATATGCCGCATGCACCATGCCCGGACCGCCGGTCGCGAGGATGATGTCCGCTTCCTTCATGACGGTCTGCGTCATGTCAAGGCTCGGGGCGTCGATCCAGGAGATGATGCCCTCCGGCGCACCTGCCGCGACTGCTGCGTCGAGTACGACCTTCGCTGCTGCAATGGTCGATTTCTTTGCGCGCGGGTGCGGGCTGATGATGATGCCGTTGCGGGTTTTCAGTGCGATCAGGCACTTGAAGATTGCGGTCGAGGTGGGGTTCGTGGTCGGGATGACGGCAGCGATGACGCCGATCGGCTCCGCGATCTTCTGCATGCCGTATGCCTTGTCCTCCTCGATGACGCCGCATGTTTTCGTGTCCTTGTAGGCATTGTAAATATACTCAGACGCATAGTTATTTTTGATAACCTTGTCCTCTACAACGCCCATGCCGGTTTCTTCAACGGCGAGCTTTGCAAGCGGGATTCTTGCCTTGTTCGCAGCGGATGCAGCCGCAAGGAAGATCTGATCGACCTGCTCCTGCGTGTACTCTGCGAACACCTGCTGTGCGGCTTTCAGACGTTTGAGCTCTGCCTCGAGAGCCGCGACGCTGTCCACTGCTGCGCGTTCTATGCTATCCATATATACCTCCTGTCCGGCTCCGCAAACGGGATGCCGATTTGATATCTATATTGTACCACATTTTCTCGGATATTTCAAGCCTATTTGCAAAGATGTCCGATTTCTGCGGGAATTACAAAAAGTATAATATACAGATCACAAAAAAACATCGCGATATTACAAAAAAACAGTTTTTCATTCAGCTTGGTTTAAGAAATGCGTGGCATAATGAAGGCACGAAAGGCGAAGCGGACCCCCTTCCCGCAGGCGCCGAACCCTCTCAATCACAGACACAGAAAGGAAAGATCCATATGAAAAAGAACCTGATCCGTACAGGTACTGCGATCATCACGACGGCAGCACTCACCCTCGGTGCTGTCACCCCGGCTTTCGCAGCGGTTTCCGGCGACACCAACGCAAGCGGCAGCTTTGATCTTGCCGATGTGGTCGCATTCACACAGTTCCTCACCGGCGACGAGAACGCGCTGAACGATCCCGCAGCCGCCGATTTCAACAGCGACGGCAAACTGAACGCGAAGGATCTCACGCTCATGAAGCGCGCCCTGATTTACGGTCAGCAGGGCTCGGGCAATGATGACCCTCCCGTCACAACCGATGATACCTATGTCACGCAGATCACCTACGCAGCAAGCAGCGTGACCCTGAAAAATGCAAATGACGAGGTTGTTCCGGCAGCGAGCGCCTCGAATGTTACAGTCGAAAACGGCACGGTCGTCACGGTCACAAAGCCCACGAGCGACGGCACCAACGATTTCGGCGATATCAATGTGGACGGCGAGTGTGCGAACGGTCAGCTCAAGGTCAATGTCGATGAAGCGACCTATGCGACCGGTCAGGTCACGATCAACCTCCGCGGCGTGACCCTCTCGAACAGCTCCGATTCCCCGATCTATATTGAGCAGATCGCGGATGAGTGCGTCATCACCGTGAAGAACGGCACGACCAATACCATCTCCGACGGCACAAGCTACACGAACGCAGACGGCAGCCAGGGCGCGATCTACTCCCTCGATGACCTCAAGTTCAAGGGCAAGGGCACGCTGATCGTCAAGGGCAATGCGGGCGACGGCATCGTCGGCAAGGATGACATCAAGATCTGGAACGGAGACCTTCAGGTCACCGCTGTCGATGACGGCATCCGCGGCAAGGATTCCATCCGCATCGGCGACCCGGACGATACCGATTATTCGACCCTGAGCGTCAAGGTCGTTTCCACAGGCGGCGATGCGCTCAAGACCACCAATGATACCGCGGATTCCGGCAAGGGCTATATCAAGATCAACGGCGGCACCCTGAATCTCCGTGCGGAGAACGGCGACGGCATTCAGGCGGAGCAGGAGGTCTATATCAACGGCGGCGATCTCACGGTCTATACCTATCAGGGCAGCAATTACGGCAGCAGCACCGGAAGCACCGGCGGCTGGGGCGGCGGCATGGGCATGGACGGCAATCCCAACAAGACCGACATTTCCGCAAAGGGCATCAAGGCAGTCGGCCTCTATGATGAAGCAGGCACCACCTGGCAGAGCATGGGCAATATCTACATCACCGGCGGCACGCTCAGCTTCGATACCTCCGATGACGCGATCCACTGCGGCGGCAATCTCTCCGTCACAGGCGGCGTGATGACCATCGCGACCGCGGATGACGCGCTCCATTCCGATCACACGCTGACCATCGGCACGCAGAACTCCGGCAAGTATGACGATGTGCAGATCCTCGTCACCAAGTGCTATGAGGGCGTCGAGGGCGTCACGATCAACCAGAACAGCGGCACTGTCTACATCGTTTCCGGCGATGACGGCTACAACGCAGCAGGCGGCGCAGACGGCTCCGGCACCGGCGGCGCGACAGGTCCCGGCGCAGGCTGGGGTCAGGGCGGCATGAGCACCTCCAGCGGCACGCTGAACCTGAACGGCGGCTTCGCTGTGGTCAATTCCGCGAACGGCGACCATGATGCGTTCGATTCCAACGGCGCATTTACCATCAACGGCGGCTACTATGTCGCGAACGGTCAGGAGCCGATGGATTATGACGGCACCTTCACCCAGAACGGCGGCACTTACGTCACCATGACCGCAGGCAACACCAATCTCGGCACGACCTACACCTTCAAGGATGCTTCCGGCAATGCTGTCATCACCTTCAAGTGCGCAGCAGGCAGCCCCGGCATCTCCTCCAAGGATAACTCCACATGCTTCTCCGGCACTTCCGCAAGCGGCGGCACGACCCTCTTCGGTGCGAGCAACTATCCTGTGATCCTCGGCGGCAGCGTTTCCGGCGGCACACAGGTCACCGGCTCTGCATCCGGCGGCGGACAGCCCGGCGGACGCTGGTAATCATCCCGGTCACAACAGAAGCGAATCTGTGTAATGTGATACCTCTGTTCTCTTATCTCCGCAAAGCCGCCCGCACGGGAAACCGAGCGGGCGGCATGCGTTTTATCACAAATGACGGCAAAATTTTCGATTCTGTAATACAGATACCGATACAGAAGTTTTGCTCCGAAGCGTTTCAAAGCGCTTCGGGGCATTTGATGTTTTACAATAAATCGGAATTTAGCGCGGAGCCCGCGCAGGCATTTTGCCTGCGGCATGCGGTCGCTGATAACCCCTCAGTCGCTTCGCGACAGCTCCCCTGTTAGGGGAGCCAAGAACGAAGAATATCCAGCCATTGAGGAGCGGTTTATCTTGCCTCCCCTGAAAGGGGAGGGGGACCGCCGCCAGCGGCGGTGGTGGAGGGGTTCCCTGCGGCATGCGGTCGCTTATAACCCCTCAGTCAGCTCCGCTGACAGCTCCCCTTTTAGGGGAGCCAAGAACGCAGAATCCCCAGTCTTTGAAGAGCGCTTTACCTTGCCGTCCCTGAAAGGGACGGTGGTGGGGTTGCTCCCCGCTAAATTCCGATTTATATTAGTTACGATTATAGCATAGGATCGGAGTTCTGTCAATAGAAACGCCATAGTACTTCTGACCTTGCATCAGAGATACTATGGCGTTTCACTTCTATCCTGTGTACCGGGGATTTCGGTTTATCTCACATAATCCGCTTCATTTGTCAGCGGGACGAGCTTTGCGGTCATGATCTGCCGCGCCATTTCAAAGTCATAGGCGCAGGTCGAGAGCATCACGAGCTTATCGCCGGGATTCACCTCGACATCGCGCTTGAACTGTGCGGTTGCCAGCGCGCGCTCAAGGAAGAATTCCTGTGTCGGCAGCTCAAAATAGGCAAGCGCATACATCTCATCATAGGCGCTCAGCACAGAGAGTGCGATGAAGTCCAGCCGGTAGACCACATCCTTCGTGAAGATCCAGCCGTAGCGGTGCGCATTGAAGCTCGCGTTCGTGCGGAAGTTGCGGATATCGGCAAACATCGTGCCTGCGTTCATATTGTGCCCGTAGATGATATTGGTCTCGTTGGAGAGATCGCCGGGGCTGCGGTAATCCATAAAGATCGAGCCCTTGAATTCATACTGCCGGTTGAAATTGCGGTGCAGGTAATAATCGTTGTAGTCGCCGCGCATGACCGGGTAGTCGATGCGGGAATTCGGGATGTAGATCCAACCGACGAAATCGCGGTAATTCTCCGCCATGACCTCTGCCTTGCCGTGCAGCTCGGCAGCCTTTGCCGCAGTGATATAGGGTTCAGCGGCATTTTCACCGACCTGGAACGACTGCATCGGGGGTGCGGTCTCAGAGACGGTCGTGGTGGTTTCTGCGGTGGTTTCTGCGGTGGTGGTCGTGACGGCAGTCGTCGTCACCTCGGCGGTTTCGGGGATGGGCTTCGGACGGCCGAGAACCGTCCAGAGGATACCGCCTGCGACCAGCAGGCAGGCTGCGATGCCTGTGCCGATCTTTGCTGCTTTCGGGAATGCCATGTGTGAGGTTGCCTCCTCCTGATTTCAGTGCTGCACCCATTATACCACATTTCGCAGAAAAACGCAACAGGCACGGAAAAAATAAAATCTGTATCTTTTCTGCATCCGCCGGAAAGCTCCGGCGCCTGCGCGTTATTTTGCGTGCGGCGCGGATTCTCTGCGGTATTGCAGTGCCGTGATGCCGCAGCGCTCCTTGAACTGCCGCATGAAATGGGATTCATTGCGGTAGCCGCACTGCACGGCGATCTCCTGGATGCGGAGATCGGTATATTGCAGCAGCTTTTTCGCCTTGCTGATGCGTGAGGAGATGAGGTCATCCATGCAGCTTACAGAGAAATACTGCTTATAGAGTCTTTGCAGGTGGCTGCGGCTGATGCCGATTTCTCTTGCCATATCCGCGATGCTCCATTCTCGCTGCGGGTTTGTTTCGATCTCTCTGCGCAGCCGCTGGAGCAGCACCCTGTAATCCGAGCCAAAGCCCGTGTCCGCGGCAGCGCGCTCCGTGACGGCGGCCTCGCATGTCTCGATTTCTGCGGCGGCAGCGGAGAGAGAGCTTTCCGGGAGCTGCCGTGCGAGACAGATGACCGGCGGGAGCTGTGCATCCGCATTTCCGAGCAGGTGCTGCATTCTGTGCTCTGTTTCGGCGACTAGTTCTGCGGCACGGTTCTCCGCATCTTCTCCTGCTCCGAGCGGGAGCGTCACGGCAAAGATCTGCGGCTGCATGCGTGCGAGGAAGCCGTTTTCGGGCAGAATGTCACGCAGCGCGTTTGCCATGAGCAGTGCGGGATCAATCTCTCCGGCGCCGCGTGCGGACTGCGGCAGGCTCAGCAGCAGCAGCAGCGGGACACCGCCTTCAGATTGCAGGATCTGATGCAGATGCTCTGCAAGTCCGCGCCGGTTATAGAGACCGGTTTCCGGGTCATGCGTCGAGAGCACTGCCATCTGCTCACGGCGATAGTCGGCATAGAGCGCCTGCTGGAGCTGATAGAGACCGTGCGCTGCCGCATCGCACCAGCCGGTATAGTATTCATCGGGCTCGATCTCCTCGGGGCTGCGGTAAGCCGTCGCGAGATAGCCGAACGCCTGCCCGTGCGCATGCAGCGAGGTCAGCAGGACGATCAGCGGATCATGCGGCTCGCTGAGCGCGGGCAGGATCTCTCCTGTATCAAATAGATACTGATCGGGTGCATTTTTCCCGCGCCGCTTTGAGAGCGCGAGCAGCATGCGGTCGGAGAAGCCCTGCTGCCGGTATTGCTCGGGATGCGTAAAGCTGATGCACCAGTCCTCGCAGAGACAGACATCCAGCCAGATCCAGTTTTGCAGCACATGCCCGACGCTGTCGATCTTTGCGATCCAGTCGTTCAGCACGGCGGCACCGCCCGTCTGCGCAAAGAGGTCGGAGGCAAGAAATGTACGCTTCTGCATCTGATTGCGCACTCTTGCGCGGAAATAGGCGTCGATCGCGGCGTGCGGATTCTGCGGCATTCTCGCGGGGTCGCAGCCGCAGCTTTCCCCGTAGCGGATTGTCTGCCGGAGCGCAGAGACACCGCACGGCTCGCCGGTGATCATCTCATGCAGCATCCGCACGGCATCGGCACCGTACTGCCGGTCGCGCCCCTCGACGGTTGTGATGCGGGGCACAGAGAGCCATGCGTCCCAGCTCCCGTCATAGCCCGTGATCCGGATTTCATCGGGAACAGAGATGCCGTTCTGTATGAGAGATTCGCAGAGCGCCGCCGCCATCACATCGCTGGCACAGACCACGGCATCGGGCTTCGGAATGCTGCCGCCGGCGATCTGCCTGCCGATTTCCGCGGGAATCTCCCGCCAGAATCCGCCGTAGAAGATACTGGATGCGTCCGCAGAGAGCCCGGCCTCGAGCATTGCCTGACGGAAGCCCGCGATCCGCTCCTCGGATGCCTGATTGTCCTCAAAGCCGGAGATACAGTAAATCGTTTTGCAGCCGTGCGCCTCGATCATATGCTTCGTGATGCGGTACATGCTTTCCTGCTGGCGGGGCTGGATGCTCTCAAAGGGGAGCAGATCCTCGCCCAGCACAAGGCAGGGGATATCCGTCTGCATGAGATGACCGGCGATCGCATCGCGCACGGGATGATTGTGGAAGAAATCCGCGGCAAAGAGGATTCCGTCCAGACGCTGCTTCCCGGGGAGATTGTAGATATTCTCAAGCCCGCGGATGTAGCTGTCCTGCTGCAAATCAATGTGCGAATTATAGATGCCGGTATAGACGAACACATCGTATCCGTGCGATTTTGCTTCGCCGAATATACCGTGCAGCAGCTCATAATCCAGCGGATCCTCAAGCGACGGCATAATGACGCCGAGCCGTTTCTGCATGCGGAATCCTCCTTTCCGTGATACTCTTTTCAGTATAGCACGATTCGGCAGAATTGTCAACAAATCCGGCGGCAATCCGGCGTGCTCTTTTTTCATCCCCCCCGGATCGGGCTGCCCGGCGCTGTGGTATAATACACACACAGGCCAAGAGAAACACGCTCTGACGAAACGGGAGGTAAGGTTATGAAAAAGATCATTATTACGGCACTGGTTGTTCTTCTGGCGCTCGGCGGCTTCAAGCTGGTCTTCATCGAGCCCGACACGCCCCACACGTTTGAGGTGACGGTTCCTTCCTTCAATGATGTGGTCGCTTTCTTCGACGAGGTCGGCGCTGCGGCAGAGGAGGTCTCCAGGGACTTCTCGGTCTCGCCGAAGGAGACCGCAGATCAGGCTGCTGCATGCAGCTATGTGTGGAACTGAGAACGGATATGACCGGATGCGTCTCCGCCGCCCGCCGCAGCGGACGGAATCCCCTGACCTACGGAGCTCCGGACTTTAGCGACTGACTGAAACAGGCTGCACAGCTTCCGACCGTGCAGCCTGTTTTTTATTTGTTCCGGAAAAAGACTGTATACACAAGATCCGCCGCGAGCACCGTGACGATTACGATTGCGGTCACGATCACGGTTTTATCCCTGAGCTTCTCTGCCAGCTTATCGAGCAGCGGCTGGATCAAATACAGGAACACGACGCCGCCGATGCCGAAGCGGATGCTCGGGCTCAGCGCGATGCGCGCCTGGAAGTTGATCGCATAGTCTGCATAGGTCTGCCAGGGCCATGACCCGATGATCCACTCACAGAGATAGCTGGTAATCAGCTCGATCAGCGTTGCCGTTGCCATCGTGAGCAGGAAGATCACGGGGAGCAGGAGCAGCTTCCGCTTCAGCGGCCTGCCCTTGATCAGGCGGTACCACAGCAGCAGGAATACCGTCGCGCCGAAGCCGTATACCGGCAGCCACGGCCCGAACAGCACGCCGCGGTTGCTGAATCCCCAGCGGTAGATGAAGGTCTCCAGAACGACCTCGTAGATCCAGCCGATCACGGCATAGATCCAGAAGAAAAGCACATATTCCGATACGCGCCGCAGTTTCATAAGCAGCTCACGCTCCTTTCATGCTTCTGATTATACTATACTTCTCCGGAAAAGTCAATCGGGGCGGTTTGTTCACAAAATATTCATTTTTTCCATGATAGATGAATTTTGTATAGTGACACAGGAAAAAATGTATGCTACAATAAAAATGGCTGAAAAGAGCCACAGCTTACTTTTTAGGGGGTAAATCAATGAATCAGAAAAACAGAATCAAACGCGCAGCTGCGTTCCTGGTCAGCGCAGCCGCCCTGCTGTCAGCCACGGTCACGGCGTTCCCCGCCGCGGTCAGCGTGCAGGCAGCAGACTGTGTCATCGACACAAGCAAGACCTACCAGACAGTCCGCGGCTTCGGCGGCATCAACCATCCCGAGTGGGCGGGCGACCTCACCTCCTCGCAGCGTGAGACCGCCTTCGGCAACGGTCAGAACCAGCTCGGCTTCACGATGCTCCGCGTGTTCGTGAATCCGGACAAGAACCAGTGGAGCAAGGCAGTCCCGACCGCACAGTATGCGTTCCAGCATGATGTCACGGTCTTTGCGTCGCCGTGGGAGCCGCCCTCCAGTCTCGCGGAAAGCGGCGGTTCAGGCGGCAAGCTGCATCTGCCGTCCAAAAATTACGGCGCCTACGCACAGCACCTCAACGACTTCGGCAATTACATGAAGCAGAACGGCGTCAACCTCTACTCGATCTCTGTGCAGAATGAGCCGGACTACGCCCACGACTGGACACACTGGACAACCGATGAGACCACGGCGTTCATCGCAAACTACGGCGATCAGATCACCAGCACCAGACTGATGTCGCCGGAATCGTTCCAGTTCTCGCCGGACGGTGCCTCCTGGATCAGCGGCGGCGACGGCGGCAAGCGCTTCTACAAGAAGATCATGGCAAACTCGAAGGCAATGGCAAACTGCGATGTCTTCGGCACACATTACTACGGCACGACAAGAGACTGGATGGATTATCCCGATCTCGAAAACTGCGGCAAGGAGCTCTGGATGACAGAGGTCTATGTCCCGAACTCCGACGCCAATTCCTCTGACCGCTTCCCCGAGGCGCTCGCCGTTGCGGAGAATATCCACAACGGCATGTGCGTCAGCAACCTGAGCGCCTATGTCTGGTGGTACATCCGCAGACAGTACGGCCCGATGAACGAGGACGGTTCGGTCTCCAAGCGCGGTGCCATGATGGCACAGTATTCCAAGTGGGTCCGTCCGGGCGCTGTCCGCATTGCGGCGACAGAGTTCCCCGAGGGCAAGAATTATGTCGCGATGGATACCAAGAACTCGAACTACGGTTCTCTTCAGACGATGGTTTCCGCGTATAAGCTCGACAACCAGATCACGGTCGTCGCGATCAACCCGACCCCGAACGCGAAGACGCAGGGCTTCTCGATTTCCAGCGGCGAGCAGATCGCTGAGATGGAGGCCTATCACACCACGAGCAGCGAGAACTTCCGCTCCACCTCTGCACCGAGCTTCAGCGGCAGCAGCTTCTCCGCTTCGCTCCCGGCTTATTCCGTGACAACATTCGTCATCAGCACCGGCGCACCGACTCCGGTCGAGCCCGATGAAAACGGCTACTACTTCCATGACACCTTCGAGGACGGCACCGACAGCTGGACCGGCAGAGGCAGCGCAGCCGTCTCTTCTGCAAGCGGCGCAGCTTATGCCGGCAGCAAGGCACTGGAGGTCTCCGGCAGAGAAAAGGCATGGAACGGCACCCAGAAGGAGCTGAACGCCCGTGCATTCAAGGCGGGCGAGGAATACAGCTTCAGCGTGGTCGCACGCAGCGCAGCGGGCGAGAATATGATGCTCTCGCTGCAATACACCGATTCCTCCGGCACGGTCAACTATGACCATATCGCTTCCGGCGTGTCCGACGGCGAATATGTCCAGCTCGCAAATCCGAACTATAAGATCCCGAGCGGCGCGACCGATCTGATTCTCTATGTGGAGACAGAGAGCGGCACCGGCAATTTCTATATCGACGAGGCGATCGGCGCAGTCGCCGGCACCGCGATCGACGGACCGAAGCCCGTCCAGGTGCTCCTCGGCGACATCAACTGCGACGGAAGAATCAACGCAGCCGACCTGACCTATGCAAAGCGCTACTGCGGCAAGACCTTCCCTTCGGGTCTCTCTGCACGCGCAGCAGATGTCGATCAGAGCGGCGTTGTCGATGCGGATGACGTCAAGTACATCTTTGACTTCCTCATCAGAAACATCGAGGAATTTCCGGTTGCGGAAAAGGCTGTTCCCGAGGTCGATTTCTCCCAGATGGAGCAGAAATTCGGCAGCGTCAGCCTCGCGAACTCCTATAAGGGCAGCAACGAGCACAATCCGCTGATCACGCAGTATTTCGGCGCAGACCCCGGCGTGATGGAGTATAACGGCAGAGTCTATATCTACATGACCGATGACCACCTGCTCTATGAGAACGGGCAGGTCACAAAGGAAACATACAGCACGATCAACTGCCTGCGCTGCATCTCCTCGGATGACATGGTCAACTGGACCGATCACGGTCTGATCAATGCCGCGGGACAGAACGGCATCGCAAAATGGGCAGGCAACTCCTGGGCACCGACCGCAGCACACAAGACGATCAACGGCAAGGAAAAGTTCTTCCTTTACTTTGCAAACAACGCAAACGGCATCGGCGTGCTGACCTCTGACAGCCCGACCGGTCCGTGGTCCGATCCGAACGGCCGCGCCATGATCGACCGCAAGACCAACGGCGTCACGGATGTCCCGTGGGTCTTTGACCCGGCAGTGCTCGTCGATGACGACGGCAAGGGCTATCTCTATTTCGGCGGCGGCACCGATAATCTCCCTTCGGATCATCCGAAGTCTGCACGCTGCGTGCAGCTCAGCGATGACATGTGCTCGATCGTCGGCACCCCGCAGGTCATCGACGCTCCGTATATGTTCGAGGACAGCGGCATCCACAAGTTCAACGGCAAGTATTATTACAGCTATTGCACCAACTGGAACACAAGCGGCAACTCCTACGGGCTTTCCACTGCCGCGATCGACTACATGGTCAGCGACAGCCCGCTCGGACCGTTCACCTATAAGGGTGAGGTGTTCAAGAACATCGGCAGCTTCTTCGGCACAGTCGGCAACAACCACCACACGATCATGCAGTTCAAGGATCAGTGGTATCTTTTCTACCACGCACAGTATCTCCAGGATCAGATGGGTCTGAACGGTATGGGCTACCGGAGCACCCATATTGACAAGATCACGATGAGTTCCGACGGCTCGATCCAGGCGGTCAAGGGCACGAAGACCGGTCTCGACCAGATCAAATCGCTCGATCCCTTCACGGGCGTCCGTGCAGCGACCTTCTCGCATCAGGGCGGCATTGAGATCGCAGGCAGCGGCAATTCGACCGTCTCTGCGAACAAAGGCGACTGGTTCCGCGTCTCCGGCGTCGCCTGCAAGGATGCGTCCGCGATCACCGTCAAGGCTTCCGCACAGAGCGGCGGCATCATCAAGGTCTGCACCGGCAGCGCTTCCGGCACGCCGGTCGCCTACATCGAGATCCCGTCCGGCGGCTCTGTGCAGGAGATCACCGCCCCGGTCAAGGGTCTCAGCGGCAACAATGATCTCTACTTCGTTTTCAACAGCAATATCTCCATGGACAGCTGGTCTCTCAGCTGATTGCAAAAAGTAAAACGCCTGCGGCATCCTTCCCCTTCGGGTGCCGCAGACGTTTTTTGTCAGATCGGAAAGGCTGCGCAGTCAGAGGGCTGCACAGCCTGTTTTTCATTTCCAGAAGGAGAGCTTCTCCGCATCGAGCCCGATGTGCTCTGCGCGGAATTCAGGATCCTTCCCCGCTTTTTTCTGCGCTTCGTAATCCTTCAGCGCACGGATCACCTGCCCAGAGAGCAGCAGGCAGCAGGGAATGTTGATCAGCGTCATGCCGCCCATCGTCAGGTCTGCAAGCGTCCAGGCAACATCCATTTCCATCATCGCACCTGCAAAAATAATGAGCACGCAGACGATATAAAAGCCGGTCATGAAGCGCTTGGAGGGCTGCCGCTTTTTGTTCAGATAAATGAGCGCGTTGTCAACATAGTAAAGGTTACCGAGCAGCGTGGTGAAGGCAAAGAGCACCATTGCTGCGGTGATGAACACGGGACCGGCGCTGCCGAAAACCGTGGAGATTGCGTTCTGCACATACATTGCGCCGGCGACCTCTTCGGTGTTCGGCGTGCCGGAGCAGAGACACATGAAAGCCGTAGCGGTGCAGAGCAGGATCGTGTCGATGTAGACGGAGACCGTCTGCACGAGCCCCTGCTTGACAGGATGCGTCACATCTGCGGAGGCGGAAGCGTTCGGCGCGGAGCCCACGCCCGCTTCATTGGAATACAGGCCGCGCTTGATGCCGAGCACCATGCAGCTGCCCGCGAGTCCGCCGAAGATCGCACGGAAATCAAACGCATCCGCGATAATCTGTCCGAACATCTGCGGGATATTGCCGAGGTTGCAGGCAATGACAATCAGCGAGATCAGCACATAGGCGATCCCCATGAACGGGACAACCTTTTCCGTGATGCCGATGATGCGCTTGCCGCCGCCCATCAGGCAGAAGCCGACCAGCACCGCGAGAATGAGGCCGACAATGAGCGGCGTTGTCTTCTGGTCATAGAAGCTGTATACCGCAAAGGAGGACTGTAAATTATAGGAGCAGAGCAGGTTGAAGCCGAAGGCGTAGGTCGCGATCAGAAAGACGCAGAAGACCGCCGCGATGAACGGCTTGCCGAGTGCCTGCTCGATGTAATAGGCAGGACCGCCGAAGCAGCCGCCGTTTTTGTCCTTTTTCTTGTAGATCTGCGCGAGGGTGCTCTCCATGAAGGCGGACGATGCGCCGATGATGCACATGAGCCACATCCAAAAGCAGGCGCCCGGTCCTCCGAGACAGATCGCAGTGGAGACACCGACGATATTGCCGGTTCCGACACGCGATGCGGTGGAGACAATCAGAGCCTGAAACGAGGAGACCTTCTGCCCGTCCGCCGGCTTCTCCATGATCAGGCGGCAGGATTCCCGCAGCAGCCGCAGCTGCACAAAGCGTGTGCGGAAGGAAAAATAGAGCCCCGCAGCGGCAAGGATGATGATGAGTACCGGGTAGTACATCACATCGTCGATCTGATTCAGCAGTTTTATGATTCCGTCAAACATTCGGCACCTCCGTGTGATATGATTGGATGCAGTATCCATTATATCATATCCGGCACGGCAGTGTCAAGAACGGTGCTGCCTTCAGCGGTATTTGTCCATGATCCCGCAGAAATCAAAGGTCGCGAAATAGTCGGCGGGCGTTTCTGCGCGGCGGATCATCTTCACGCTGCCGTCCTCGCAGAGCAGGAGCTCCGCAGAACGCAGCTTGCCGTTGTAATTGTAGCCCATCGAGAAGCCGTGTGCGCCGGTATCGTGGATATAGAGCAGGTCGCCGGTCTCCACGGGCGGGAGCATGCGGTCAACGGCGAATTTGTCGTTGTTTTCGCAGAGACCGCCTGTCACATCGCAGAGATAGGTGCAGGGGGCATCCTCCTTGCCGAGCACGGTGATATGATGATATGCACCGTACATCGCGGGACGCATAAGATTTGCGGCGCAGGCATCGCAGCCGACATATTCCTTGTAGATATGCTTCAGATGCAGCACGCGCGTGACGAGCGCACCGTAAGGGGCGAGCATGAATCTGCCCATTTCCGTGAAGAGCGCCGCATCGCCGAGCCCGGCAGGCACGAGAATCTCCTCATACACCTGCCGCACGCCCTCTCCGATTGCGAGAATGTCATTCGGCGTCTGATCGGGCTTGTACGCGACACCGACGCCGCCGGAGAGATTGATGAAGCGGATATCTGCGCCGGTCTCCCGCTTCAGGTCGGCGGCAAGCTGAAACATCTGCCGCGCAAGCGTGGGGTAATATTCGTTTGTCAGCGTGTTCGAGGCGAGAAATGCGTGAATGCCGAAATGCTTTGCACCCTTCTGCATGAGCCTGCGGAAGCCCTCGAACATCTGCGTCCGCGTGAATCCGTATTTTGCATCCTGCGGCTTGTCCATGACAAAGGTGGAGATCGTGAAATCGCCGCCGGCATTGAAGCGGCAGCAGATCGTCTCCGGGATGCCGGTCAGCCTGTCAAGGTAGTCGATATGCGTGATGTCGTCAAGGTTGATATAGGCGCCGAGCTTATATGCCATCTGATAATCCGCCGCGGGGGTCACATTCGACGAGAACATAATGTCGCTGCCGGAAAAGCCGCAGGCATCCGCCATCTGCAATTCGGTGAGGGAGGAGCAGTCCACACCGCAGCCCTCCTCCTGCAAAATTTTCAGGATAAACGGGTTCGGCGTGGCCTTTACGGCAAAATATTCGCGGAAGCCTTTGTTCCAGGCGAATGCCTGCCGGACGAGCCGTGCATTCTCACGGATGCCGCGTTCGTCATAAATGTGAAAAGGCGTCGGATACTGCGCGGCGATCTCCTCAGCCTGTGCTTTTGAAACAAACGGTACTTTCTTCATAATCCTTCTCCTGATCCTTACAAATTTTCGGAATCCTTACAGCTTTGCGAGATATTCCGCTGCCTGCGTGACAGTTTCCCTTGTGCCGAACGACGAGAACCGCAGCCAGCCCTGCCCTGCCGCGCCGAAGCCGGCACCCGGCGTTCCGGCAATGCCATAGGTATAGAGCAGCCTGTCAAAGAACGCCCACGAATCCGTATGATCCGGGCATTCCATCCAGACATAGGGGGCATTTTCACCGCCGACGGAGCGGATGCCCGCAGCCGTGAGCGCTGCCTTGATGATGCGCGCATTCTCCATGTAATAGTCAATGTCCTTGTGAACGGCGCGGAGTCCTTCTTCGGTAAATACCTTTGCGGCGGCACGCTGGATGATATACGAGTTGCCGTTGTATTTTGTTGCCATGCGCCGGAACCACATGTCATGCAGCGAGGCGCCGTCAAAGTGCAGGGTGCGCGGCACGACCGTCCAGCCGCAGCGCACGCCCGTGAAGCCCGCAGTCTTCGAGAGGGAATTGATCTCAAGCGCGCAGGTCTCTGCGCCCTCGATCTCATAGATGCTGTGCGGGAGCTCAGGGTCGCGGATATACGCCTCATATGCCGCGTCAAAGAGAATCAGTGCGCCGTTTGCCTGCGCATAGCGCACCCATTCGCGGAGCTGATCCTTGCTGTATACGGCGCCGGTCGGATTGTTCGGCGAGCAGAGATAGATGAGATCGGCGTGAACACTGTCATCGGGCATCGGCAGGAAGCCGTTTTCCTTTGTGCCCGCCGCAAAGAGCACGCGCCGCCCTGCCATGATGCTTGTGTCGTAATAGACCGGGTACACAGGGTTCGGCAGCAAAACGGTGTTGTCGGCATCAAAGAGGTCGCAGAGATTGCCGAGATCGCATTTTGCGCCGTCGCTGATAAACACATCCTCCGCATCGACTGTGATGCCGCGCCGTCTGTAATATGCCGCAATCGCCTCGCGCAGAAACGCCTCACCCTGCTCCGCGCCGTAGCCGTGAAAGGTCTCCGCACGGGACATATCCTCCGCGGCGGCCTTCATCTCGTCGGTGATGACCCGGCTGAGCGGGCGTGTCACATCGCCGATGCTGAGCTTCAGGAGCGCACGGCCGGGGCACTCTGCCTGAAACGCACGGATGCGCTTCGCCACCTCCGAAAACAGATAATTCTGTTCGAGTTCCAATGCATGATGATTGACTTTCATTTCTTACACCTCAATTTCTCCGCTGAAAACCAGCACCGCTTCGCCGGTCATATAGACCGCGTCCTCTGTATAGCGCACAATGAGATCGCCGCCGTTCAGATGCACGGTCACATCCGTGTCAGGCAGGCAGAATCCGTTTTTGACCGCTGCTGCGACCGATGCGCAGGCGCCTGTGCCGCAAGCCATCGTCTCGCCGGAGCCGCGCTCCCAGACGCGCATCCGCAGCGTGTTCTGATCGAGCACCTGAACAAATTCTGTATTCACACCCTCCGGGAATGCCGCATGATGCTCAAACTCCGGTCCGACTGCACGCAGCTCCGCAGTATCCGGGATCTCGCCGAACACGACGCAGTGCGGGTTGCCCATTGAGACACATGTGACGCGGTATTCCTTCTCGGCGACAATGAGCGGTTCCGCAATGACTTCAGGCAGATCGCTTGTGACCGGGATCTGCTTCGGCTCGAACACCGCTTTGCCCATATTGACCGTGGCAGAGGTCACAACGCCGTTTTGCGTGGTCACCGTAACCGTGCGCAGCCCGCTCTTTGTCTCGATGACAATATTCTTCTTCACGCAGATGCCGTTGTCGAAAAGATATTTTGCGACGCAGCGAATCGCATTGCCGCACATGCTGCCCTCGCTGCCGTCCAGATTGAACATGCGCATTCTCGCATCCGCAATGTCGGAGTGTGCGATCAGTACAAGCCCGTCGCCGCCGATGCCGTAATGGCGGTCGGAGAGCTGCACTGCAAGCGATTCCGGCGCAGACAGGCGCTTTTCCATGCAGTCCACATAGATATAGTCATTGCCGCAGCCGTGCATTTTGACAAACGGAATGCGGCGCTTTGCCGTGCGGAGGTGATTCATGTTCATCAGCTCCACATTGGCATCACGGTAGCCGGTGTGCAGGCAGTTTGCGACTGCCGCCGCAGTATCGGTGCAGGTCAGGCAGGGGATGCCGAGTTCGACCGCCTTCCTGCGGATTTTCGCACCGTCGCGGGCAGCCATGCGTGCATTCGCGTCGGTGGAGACAATGTAGCGGATTGTGCCGTTTTCCATGAGCGTGAATGTCTCCGTATCGCCGCTGTGCAGCTTGCGCAGCGTATGCACGGAAAGACCCGCGGATTTCAGTGCGTTTGCAGTGCCCTCCGTTGCGAACAATTTGAAATCAAGCCGTGCGAACTTCCGCGCAATTTCGATAATATCCGGCTTGTCTGCATCGCACACCGTCAGAAGAACGCCGTTCTGCTTTCTGCCGCTGTCCTCAAGCCGGTAGCCCGCCGCACGCAGGCCCTTGTAAAGCGCTTCCGTCAGCGTTTTGCCGATGCCGATGACCTCGCCGGTCGATTTCATTTCGGGCCCGAGCGTCGATTCACCGCCGATCTTCTCAAAGGAGAACACCGGCACCTTGACTGCGGTGTAGGGCGGTGTTTTGTAATAGCCCGTGCCATATTCCATCGCCGCGAGCTTTTCGCCGAGACAGACGCGCATGGCGCAGTCACAGAGCGGCAGACCTGTCAGCTTGCTCATGAACGGCACCGTTCGCGATGCACGCGGGTTGACTTCGATCACATAGAGCGACTGCCCCTTGACGATGTATTGCAGATTGATAAGCCCGACTGCATGCAGCCCGAGACAGATTTTCTTCGTATCCGTGAGGATTTTCTTCCGCATATCGTCGTCAATGTGAACCGGCGGGCAGATCGCGATGGAGTCGCCGGAATGCACGCCGGTGCGCTCGATGTGCTCCATGATGCCCGGGATGAGGATATCCTTTCCGTCGCAGATCGCGTCCACCTCGATCTCCGTGCCGCGGATATACTGGTCGATCAGCACGGGATTGTCAATGCCGTCCGCGAGAATATTCCGCATGAATGCCGCGACATCGCTCTCCTCAAATGCGATGTTCATGTTCTGACCGCCGAGGACATAGGACGGGCGCACGAGCACCGGCAGACCGAGCGTCTGCACGGCTTCTGCGGCTTCGTCAAGCGTGTTGACTGTGCAGCCGCGCGGGCGCTCAATTTGCAGGGATTCGAGCAGCGCATCAAAGCGCTCGCGGTCTTCTGCAAGATCAATGCTGTCCGCAGCCGCGCCGAGCAGCTTGTAGCCCGCCTCCTCGATCGTGCGTGCAAGACGGATCGCGGTCTGTCCGCCGAATGCCGTGACCACACCGACGGGCTGTTCCAGCGCCAGAATCGAGAGAACGTCCTCGGGCGTCAGCGGCTCAAAATACAGCCGGTCTGCCGTGTCGAAATCAGTCGAGACCGTCTCCGGGTTGTTGTTGACGAGCACAACCTCATAGCCCGCTGCTTTGAGCACCTGCACGCAGTGCACCGCAGAATAATCAAATTCAATGCCCTGCCCGATGCGGATGGGACCCGAGCCGAGCACCACAACGGTTCTGTGACTGCGCCCTGCCAGAAACTGCGCAGCTTCGTCGGATTCCGGTGCTGCATCCGGCACGCACACGCCGTAGAAATACGGCGTTTCCGCTGCAAATTCGCCGGCGCAGGTATCGACCATGCGGTAATGCGGGCGGAATCGCTTCTCGGGCAGCGGTTTCCCGGAAATCGCAGCGATTGTTTCATCGGGGTAGCCGTACCGCTTTGCCGTGCGGTATAATTCATCTGTAATCGGAGCGGATTCCAGTTCACATTCGCATTTGATCAGTTTTTCAATCTTGCTGAGAAACCATGTGTCAATCCTCGATAATGCGTGAATTTTACTGCATGTGTATCCGCGGCGGAATGCCTCAGAAACCGCGAACAACCGAATATCATCCGCATGCTGCAAATGTGTGACGAGGTCTGCATCCGGCATCTCGCACAGGGCATGCACAAGCAGCGCGCTGTGCTTGACCTCTGCGCCGCGCAGTGCTTTGAGCAGTGCCGATTCAAAGGTATCGGAGATTGCCATGACCTCGCCGGTCGCCTTCATCTGTGTGCCGAGCCGATGGGATGCACCGGCGAATTTCTCAAACGGAAACTTCGGCATCTTCACAGCAACATAGTCCAGTGCGGGCTCAAATGCGGCAGTTGTTTTGCCGGTGACCTTGTTCGCGATCTCGTACAGGCGATAACCGACGGCGATCTTTGCGGCAACCTTCGCGATCGGGTAGCCGGTCGCCTTCGATGCCAGCGCCGAGGAGCGCGACACACGCGGATTGACCTCAATGACCGCGTATTCAAATGAATCGGGATTCAGCGCGAACTGACAGTTGCAGCCGCCTTCAATTTTCAGCACCTCTGCGATTTTCAGCGCGGCAGTGCGCAGCATCTGATACTCCTTGTCAGAGAGCGTGACCGCCGGCGCAATGACAATGCTGTCTCCGGTGTGAATGCCGACGGGGTCAAAATTTTCCATCGAGCAGACGGTCAGCTTGTTGCCGTCTGCATCCCGCACGATCTCGAATTCGATCTCCTTCCAGCCCGCAATGCAGCGCTCCACAAGGATCTGATGAATCGGGGAAAGGCGCAGACCGTTCTCCGCAATATGTTCGAGTTCCTCCGGCGTTTCGGCGATGCCGCCGCCCGTGCCGCCGAGGGTGTATGCCGGGCGGATAATCACGGGATAGCCGATCTCCTCTGCGATGCGCCGCGCTGTCTCCATATCCTCCGCGATGCCGGACGGGATGCACGGCTGCCCGATGGAATCCATCGTTTCCTTGAAGAGCTTGCGGTCCTCCGCACGGGCGATTGTTTCGGGATCCGCACCGAGCAGCCGGATGCCCTGCGCCGCGAGAAATCCGCTTTCTGCAAGCTCCGCGCAGAGGTTGAGACCCGTCTGCCCGCCCAGCCCGGAGAGGATGCTGTCCGGCTTTTCTTTCAGGCAGATGCGCTTGATGACCTCGGATTTGAGCGGTTCCATGTAGATCTGATCGGCAATGCGGCTGTCCGTCATGATTGTTGCCGGGTTGGAATTGACCAGCACAACCTCGATGCCTTCTTCTTTCAGTGCACGGCATGCCTGCGTGCCGGAGTAGTCAAATTCTGCTGCCTGTCCGATGACGATCGGTCCCGAGCCGATGACCAGTACCTTATGAATATCGCGATTCAGCGGCATTTTTCTACCTCCATCATCTGCACAAACTCATCGAAAATATATTCTGTGTCCTGCGGCCCTGCACATGCCTCCGGGTGAAACTGCACCGATACCGCCGGGAAATGCCTGTACCGCAGCCCCTCGCAGGTGTTGTCGTTGAGATTCACATACAGCAGCTCTGCGGTGTCGCGGCAATGTGCATCCGCAGGGTCATACTGTACCTGATAGCCGTGATTCTGCGTGGTGACCGCCATGTGTTTTGTCAGAAGATTCAGCACCGGCTGATTGGAGCCGCGGTGTCCGAATTTGAGCTTCGCGGTCGGGATGCCGTTTGCAAGTGCAAGGAGCTGATGCCCGAGGCAGATCGCCATGATCGGGATGCCGAGCGCTGCAATTTTCTTCAGTTCCGTGATGATCTCCGGGTTATCCGCCGGATCTCCGGCGCCGTTTGAGAGCATGATGCCGTCCGGAGAAAGTGCCGCAATATCCTCATATTTTGTGTTTGCCGGCACAACGGTCACACGGCAGCCGCGTGCTGCGAGTGAGCGTGCGATATTTGCCTTTGCGCCGAAATCAAGCAGCACAACATGATAGTTCGCGTCTGCATCCCCGAGCGTATATGCCGCATCACAAGTTGTATTCTTCACCGCATCCGTCACATGATATGCGCGGATCTGCGTGAGATCCGCCTGATCCGGTGTATCGCAGACCATACCGTTCATCGTGCCGTGATCGCGCAGCACTCTTGTCAGTGTGCGGGTGTCGATATCCGTGAGTACGGGGATATTCTGTTCTGTAAGCCAATCCGCGAGCCTGCCGGCACAGCGGAAATTCGACGGTGCATCGCAGATTTCTGATGCAATATAAGCCGAAAGAAACGGCTTCCGCGATTCAAAATCCGCGGGGATCACGCCGTAATTCCCGATCAGCGGGAAGGTCTGTACGACTGCCTGCCCGTAGTAGCTCGGGTCGGTCAGCGTTTCGAGATAACCGTTCATGCCGGTCGCGAAAACGATCTCCGCGGTCACATTCTGCGCGGCACCGAGCCGTTTTCCGCGGAATACCATGCCGTTTTCGAGTACCAGACAGCCCTCTTTTGTATTCATTCTGCATTTCCTCACTTCCGATATTTACACGGCGAGCCGCACTGTATTTTGCTACAATGCGGCGCCGTCTGCATGTGCTGTTATACGCTGTAAAGCAGGTCTGCGTAGGTCGGGAAGGGCTGATATTCCTTCGCGGTCAGCGGCTCAAGCTGGTCTGCTGCCGCACGCAGCTCGTTCATTGCCGGAATGATCGTGTCGCGGCAGTAATAGGACGGGTGCTCGTTGTCATAGAGCCCGATCATGATGCTTTCGAGTGCTTCGGTCTTCGCAGCAATCTCGTCGGTGATGGCGCTCACTCTGCGGAGCAGGTCAGTCTCTGCAAGTCCCTGCACGCCGAGCTCCTTCTTCTTCATTGCATAATCGGCAAGTGCTTCACCGTAGCGGAAGCCTGCCGGGATAATCTGTGTGTGCGCCATGTCGATCATGGTGTTCGCTTCGATCGCGATGAGCTTGGTGTAATTTTCCAGGAGAATATCCTTGCGCGAGACAACCTCGCTGTGGTTATATACACCGTATTTCTTAAAGAGCGCGACATTCTTTTCCGTCGCAAATGCGTGCATAGCGTCCGCTGTTGTGCGGAGATTGAGCAGACCGCGGCGCTCTGCCTCTTCGACCCATTCCTGCGAATAATTGTTGCCGTTGAAGATGATTCTGCCGTGTGTTTTCAGTGTATCTGCAAGGATCTCCTGCACCGCCGCTGCGACATCCTCTGCACCTGCGAGACGGTCTGCAATGTTGTTCAGTGCCTCTGCGAAGATCGTGTTCAGCGCGATGTTCGTGTCAGCGATGGAATTCTCCGAGCCGAGCATGCGGAATTCAAATTTGTTGCCGGTGAATGCCATCGGAGAGGTGCGGTTGCGGTCGGAGGTATCCTTCTTGAAATCGGGGAGAACATGGACGCCGGTGGTCAGCGTCTCGCGGTGCTTCTGCTCATCTCTGCCCTCTGCGGCAGCTTCGAGCTGGAGCTGGAGGTCATCGCCGAGATACACGGACACGATGGCGGGCGGCGCTTCATTTGCGCCCAGACGGTGATCGTTGCCTGCGGATGCAACCGACATTCTGAGCAGATCCTGATGCTCGTCCACGGCTGCGACAACCGCTGCGACCATCAGCAGGAACAGGCGCTTGCGCTCCGGCGTCTTGCCCGGCGCAAAGAGATTGATGCCGGTGTCGGTCGAGAGCGACCAGTTGTTGTGCTTGCCGGAACCGTTGACGCCGGCAAAGGGCTTTTCGTGCAGCAGGCACATGAGACCGTGGCGCTCAGCGACCTTCTTCATGATCTCCATAGTGAGCTGATTGTGGTCGCAGGCAATGTTCATCGTGGTGTAGACCGGTGCAAGCTCATGCTGTGCGGGAGCGACCTCATTGTGCTCGGTCTTTGCGTAGATGCCGAGCTTCCAGAGCTCCTCGTTCAGCTCCTTCATGAATGCCTGCACACGCGGGCGGATCACGCCGAAATAGTGATCTTCCATCTCCTGCCCCTTCGGTGCCTTTGCGCCGAAGAGCGTTCTGCCGGTGAAGAGAATGTCCTTGCGCTGCTTTGCCATTTCGAGGTCGATGAGGAAATATTCCTGCTCGGGACCGACGGTTCCGCTGACGCGCTGCACATCGTCAAAGCCCAGCAGATGCAGCACCTTCACTGCCTGCTCGCTGACGGCTTCCATCGAGCGGAGAAGCGGGGTCTTCTTGTCGAGCGCCTCGCCGCTGTAAGAATAAAACGCGGTCGGGATGCACAGGCTGTTCTCCTTGATGAATGCGTAGGAGGTCGGGTCCCATGCGGTGTAGCCGCGTGCCTCGAAGGTTGCGCGCAGACCGCCCGACGGGAACGAAGATGCATCCGGCTCGCCCTTGATGAGCTCCTTGCCGGAGAATTCGAGGATCGCGCCGCCGTTTCCGTCCGGGGAGAGGAAGCTGTCGTGCTTCTCTGCGGTGATGCCGGTCATCGGCTGGAACCAGTGGGTGTAGTGTGTGGAGCCGTTCTCCGCTGCCCATTCACGCATCGCACTCGCGACCACATCGGCAACGGTCGGATCAATGTCCTTTCCGTTTGCAATGGTCTCGTGCAGAGACTTGTAGACCGCCTTCGGGAGACGCTCCTGCATGACGGCGTCGTTGAAGACAAGGCTTCCGAATACATCTGTCGGTTTCATAAAAATACATCCTTTCTGTGTAATAAACAAAAAAAACAGCAGCGGCACTTCGGGAAATTCCCGAACAGCACCGTTGCTGTTTTCTGTGTTACATGATAGCATATTTTCGGGCGAATGTCAAGACCCTGACAAAAATTTCACAAGGTTTGACGCTTTGCCCATGTTCTAGCCCTGATTCTCATAGGTTTTTAGAATATTTTCCGCAGCCTTCCGCTTGGAGATCCGCTGATCCATTGCCATGTGCTCGATGTATTTGTGCGCTTCTTCCTCGGTCATTCCGAGATACTGAATCAGCGCATATTTTGCGCGGTTGACAAGCCGCAGGTCGATCAGCTTGATCTGTAACCGCTGGTTTTCCTGTGAGATGATCTGCATTCTGGCATAAGCGGATGCGGCGTCATAGAGCGCCTGGTGAAAGGAGCTGTGCGGAAACGGCTTCCCGAGGACAAAGACGCCTGCGGGCTCCAGCGACTGCCGGAATTCCGGCTCCTGCTCATTCTTCACGACGGCGATGACCGATGCGGAGCCGTTCTCTGCAAGATCGCCCGCAAGCTCGGTGCCGCATTCATCCGAGAGCGGGATATTGATGACGACGACCGCAGAGCGGTTGCCCATCATTTTTTGGCGTGCTTCCGTACAGGTATCCGCACCGCCGGACACAATGAAGTCACCCTCCGGCAGATTGTCCCGTACATAGCGATGAAAATTCTCGTTCGAGGAAATGACGAAAACCTCTTTCTGCTCAAAGCGCGTCAGCATGGCTCCTGTCACTCCGTATAGGCTGCAAAAAGATGTGCAGGCAATGCCTGCTGCATGAACGTGCTTTCTTTCATGAGGCGGCGTGCGGCAGTCAGATCAGCGGGCAGCGCGGGATACTGCGCTGCGGTCTCCGCGGGCGCATCCAGCAGGTTTTCGTTGCAGGAGGGCGGCGGCGTGAGACCGCGGAGAATGCCGTCGAGACCGGCACGCATGACCAGCGCAAAGGCAAGATACGGATTCGCGGAGGCATCCGGCGAGCGCAGCTCCATACGCTGATGGGAGGCGTCCGCTGCCGGGATCCGGATAAGCTGAGAGCGGTTTGAGGGCGACCATGAGACACGGCCGGGCGCCTTATCCCTGCCGAGCCGCGCATAGGATTCCGCAAGCGGATTCAGCACGGCGGTCATCTCGGGCGTATGCTCCATCACGCCCGCCATGAATGACTGAAACAGCGATTCATTCACATCCGCACGGATATCGCATTTTGAAAGGGAACAGTTGATATGAAACCCGTTTCCGGCTTCGCCCGCGAGCGGCTTCGGCGCAAAGGATGCCCAGAGCCCGTTGCGTGCGGCAACCGTGCTGACGACCTGCTTGAATGTCACAACATTGTCGGCGGCGCTCAGGGCATTGGAATAGCGGAAATCAATTTCATTCTGACCGGGTCCCTGCTCGTGGTGCGAGCGCTCCGGCTGAATGCCCATCGCCTCAAGCGTCTGACAGATTTCACGGCGGACATTCTCGCCGCCGTCCGTCGGCGCAATGTCAAAATAGCCGCCGCGGTCGAGCGGGATATCCGTGGGGTTCCCGTTTTCATCGAGCTTGAAGAGATAGAATTCACATTCCGCGCCGATGTCGCAGCGGAGACCGTGCTCTGCGAGCAGCTGCTCTGTCGCCGCAAGGAAGCTGCGGCTGTCTGCGGAGAACGGCGTGCCGTCCGGGTTGCGGATTTCGCAGAAAAAACGCGCAACGCCGCCTCTGGAGGGTCTCCACGGCAGCAGTGTCATTGTCATCGGATCGGGAAACAGAAAGAGATCGGAATGCGAGGGATCGCGGAAGCCTGCGATGGACGATGCATCGAACGCGATGCCCTGTGTGAAGGCGCGCTCAAGCTCCGCCGCCTGCACCGAAATATTCTTCTGTACGCCGTAGACATCACAGAAGGCAAGGCGCACAAATTTGATATCGCTGTTTTTGATCAGATCTGCGGCTTCTTGCTGTGATACAATCAGCATGAGATCACATCCTTTCTTATTGCTCCTATCATACCATATGCTGCGGGCGATTGTCAACCGTGAATTTTCCGTTCAAAGCGTTCCCTGGATTCATCCTGCTCGACGGCTGTGGGATAGTCGCCCGTGAAGCAAGCCGTGCAGATGCCGTCTGAGCCGCAGAGCTGCGGCAGCGCTTCGGCGGGCAGAAATCCGAGCGAATCCGCGCCGATGATCTCCGCGATCTCAGCGATGCTGTGGTGACATGCGATGAGGTTTTCCTCGGAATCAATGTCTGTGCCGTAATAGCAGGGATGCAGAAACGGCGGTGCAGAGATGCGCATATGAATTTCCTTTGCGCCTGCATTCCGCAGCAGATTCACAATGCGGCGGCTGGTCGTGCCGCGGACGATGGAATCGTCGATCAGCACAATGCGCTTTCCGGCGACTGTCTCGCGGATGGGGCTGAGCTTGAGCTGCACGCCGCTGTCACGCTCTGTCTGCGAGGGCGCGATGAATGTCCGCCCGATGTATTTGTTCTTGATGAGCCCGATGCCGTAGGGGATTCCTGCGCGTTCCGCAAAGCCGAGTGCGGCGTCCAGTCCCGAGTCCGGCACACCGATCACGACATCTGCATCTGCGGGATGTGTCTCCGCGAGCAGAGCACCTGCTTTTTTGCGCGCCGCATGCACGGACACGCCGTCAAGCACGGAGTCGGGTCTCGCAAAATAGATATACTCAAAAATGCAGGTGCGCTTCGGCGCAGTGCCCGCATATCTGCGGTCGGAGAGCATGCCGCCGTCCGGTGTCAGCACGATCATTTCACCGGCTTCAACGTCGCGCAGGAATTCTGCCCCGACCGCCGTCAGCGCACAGCTTTCCGATGCCAGCACAAAGCCCCCGCGCGGCAGCTTTCCGATGCAGAGCGGACGGAAGCCGTGGGGGTCACGAACAGCGATCAGTTTTTGCGCAGACATGAGGATCAGCGAGAATGCGCCCTCAAGCTGCGGGACAGCAAGGCGCACGGCATCCTCGATGGAATCCGTTTGCAGCCTGGCCTGCGTGATGAGATATGCGATGATCTCGGTGTCGCTGGTGCTGTGGAAGATCGCGCCGCGCTGTTCAAGCACACTGCGCAGTCTGCCGGCGTTGCTGAGGTTGCCGTTGTGGACAAGCGCCATCTTGCCCTTCTGGTGATTGACCTCCATCGGCTGACAGTTGCGCCGCTGATTGCCGCCGGTCGTGCCGTAGCGCGTGTGTCCGACGGCGATTTTGCCCCGGTGAAATGCGCCGAGCACAGCGGGGGTAAACACATGGTCAACGAGCCCGAGATCCTTATGCGTATAGAATACGCCGTCGTCATTGACAGAGATGCCGGCGCCCTCCTGCCCGCGGTGCTGCAAGGCAAATAAACCGCAGTAGGTGAGATGTGCCAGATCCTCCGGCTGCTGCGTCATAATGCCGAATACACCGCATTCTTCATGCAGATTACTCATTTGCTGCCTCCATTGCCGCAGAGACAAGCCCCAGGAACAGCGGATGCGGCTTGTTGGGGCGGCTCTTGAATTCAGGATGATACTGCACGCCGACATAGAAGGGGAGTGCCGTCAGCTCGACGGTTTCGACGAGTCTGCCGTCCGGAGAAGTGCCGCTGATGCAGAGCCCCGCGCTTGTAAGCGTATCGCGGTAATCGTTGCTGAATTCATAGCGGTGACGGTGCCGCTCTGCGATTTCCGGCTGACCGTAGCAGCGCATCATCGTTGTCTCCGGCTGCACGGCGCAGGGATAGCTGCCGAGGCGCAGTGTGCCGCCCTTGTCGATGCTGTCTGACTGCCCGGGCATGAAATCAATGACCTTGTGTGTGCAGTGCGGCGCGAATTCCCCGGAATGTGCATCGGGCATGCCTGCCATGTGCCGCGCATATTCGATCACAGCGATCTGCATGCCGAGACAGATGCCGAGAAACGGCTTTTTCGCCGTGCGAGCAAATTCTGCCGCCGCGATCATGCCCTCGATGCCGCGCTCCCCGAAGCCGCCTGGGATCAGGATGCCGTCCGCGGAGTCGAGCATTTCTGCAGCGTTCTCCCGCGTGATCTGCTCGGAGTCGATCCAGTCGATCTGCACATCGGCGCCGAGCTGATAGCCTGCGTGATGCAGCGCCTCTGCAACAGAGAGATAGGCGTCATGCAGCTGCACATATTTGCCTGCCAGCGCGATCGTGACCCTTCTGCGCGGCGCCCGGATCCGCTGACAAAGCGCCTGCCATTCACTGAGATCGGGCGGCGGTGTCTGCAAATTGAGCTCGCGGCAGACAATCTCCGAAAGATGCGCCTGCTCCAGCATCAGCGGGGCTTCATAGAGGCTGTCCAGCGTGAGGTTTTCGATGACGCAGTCGGGCTTCACATTACAAAAATGCGCTATTTTTGTAAAGATGCTCTGGTCTGTGATCGGCTCGTCCGACCGCAGAACGATGATGTCAGGCGAGATGCCGAAGCCCTGCAATTCCTTGACGGAATGCTGCGTCGGCTTCGATTTGTGCTCGCCCGACGCCTTGAGATAGGGCACCAGCGTCACATGGATATAGAGCGTATTTTCGCGCCCGACCTCCGTGCGGAACTGCCGGATTGCCTCCAGAAACGGCTGGCTCTCGATGTCGCCCGTTGTGCCGCCGATCTCCGTGATGACCACATCCGCATTGCCCTTTTCGCCGACGCTGTAAATGAAACGCTTGATCTCATCGGTGATGTGCGGGATAATCTGCACTGTGCGCCCGAGATATTCGCCGCGGCGCTCCTTTTGCAGCACATTTGCATAGACCTTGCCCGTTGTCAGATTGGAAAAACGGTTCAGATCCTCGTCGATGAAGCGCTCATAGTGCCCGAGGTCTAGATCGGTTTCTGCGCCGTCCTCGGTGACATAGACCTCGCCGTGCTGATAGGGGCTCATCGTGCCGGGATCGACATTGATATAGGGATCGAGCTTCTGCGCCGCAACCTTCAGACCGCGGCTTTTGAGCAGCCGCCCGAGCGATGCCGCCGTGATGCCCTTGCCGAGCCCCGACACCACACCGCCTGTTACAAAAATATACTTCGTCATCGTGCGCACCTCAGTTTGCGACATACATCTGCTTGTAGGGGTTGCCGCTGTCCGGCGTGACCAGCGTGAATTCCGCATTCAGAATCGCATCGGGATCACCGCCGAAATGCGCACAGTATTCCTCGATATGGCAGCGGATCTCCGCGAGCTCCTCCGGCGCTGCAATGCGGTGATGCACCTGATGGGGGAAGTGGATGCCCGCGCAGTCCGAGCGCAGGAACAGCTTGCCGCCGTGCATGCCCGTGCAGGGGAAATTGCTGACGATCGGCTTTTCGCCGCCAGAGAGCCCGAGCACGATGATGATGCCGCCCGCCTGATATTCACCGAGAAAGCTGCCCGTTCTCCCGCCGATCACCATAACCGGGATCTTGTCCTGATACGCTTTCATGTGGATGCCCGCGCGGTAGCCCGCATTGCCCTTGACAAAGATCTTGCCGCCGCGCATCGCATAGCCTGCCGCGTCGCCGATATTGCCGTGTACGATGATTTCTCCTGCATTCATCGTGTCGCCGACGGCATCCTGTGCATTGCCGAAGGTCTCGATCACGGAGCCGTTCAGATAGGCGCCGAGCGCATTGCCTGCAATGCCGTTGATTTTCACATATTTCCCTGCGGTGCCCGCCGCGAGAAAGCGCTGCCCGATGCAGCCTGTCAGCGTGATCTCACGGTCGGCGGTCTCCCGCAGTTTTTCGTTGAGCTCCTGAAACCCGAGCTCTGCTGCATGCAGTTCCATTCAGACAGCTCCTTTCAGTACATGTTCGCGGTAATCCGCACCCATTGCCGCAAGCTGCGGCTCGATCCGCAGCCGCGCAAAATCCACCGACGAGAGCGGTGTCTGATTCCGGATCAGCGCGGTGTAAATGCCCGTTCTGTGCATGTGACCGATCAGCATGAAGCCCGTCAGTCTGTCATTCTTCACAAAGAGGCGCTTGATATGCGTTTCGTCCGCTTCTTCGTACATTTCGCAGCCATCCGGCTGTGTGCCTGCCGTGTGGCAGTGCAGCCCGAAGAATCCGATGGAATTCATCGGGATCGCGTTGTCAAAGACCGCCGCGCCGCCCGCCATATTGACGCCTGCGGTGTGCCCCTGCATATAGGCATTCGGCATGAGCGCCATCACCTTGACGGAATCGGAGGAAATGTCGTGATACTCCGTGCAGTCGCCCGCAGCGTATACATCCGGAAGGCTTGTTTTGCAGGCATCATCGGTCAGAATGCCGCGGTTCACATCGCCGCCCGCGTTCTTTACAAGTGCCGTGTTTGCCCGCACGCCGACCGCAAGCACCAGCACATCAAAGTCAACGGTCTCGCCGCTTTGCATGACCGCCTTGCTGCCGCGGAATTCCTTTGCGCTTGTGCCGAGCAGAAACCGGATGCCGTTTGCTTCGAGATGCTTCTGCATCATCGCGGCGCATTTGTCATCAAGAATCGACGAGAGCACACGCGGCGCAAGGTCGCAGACGGTGATGCTGCCGGCGCGACCGTGCAGGCCCTCTGCGCATTTCAGCCCGATCAGTCCCGCGCCGATGATGAGCACGTTCGATTCCGGCGTGACCGCCTGTTCAATCGCCAGTGCATCGTCAACGGTCATGAATGCAAACTGTTTCTCCACTGTTTCCAGTCCCTGCATCGGCGGCACAAACGGAGAAGAACCCGTGCAGACGCACAGCGCGTCATATGCGATTATTTCGCCGCTGTCCAGTGTGATTTCCTTCGTATCTGCGGAAATTTCGATGGCCGTTCTTCCAAACGCGACAGAGACATGATTATCCGCATAGAATGTTTCGCTGCGGTAACGCATGCGCTGCAAATCGGTTTTATGTTGCAGATAATAGGAGATCAGCGGGCGGCAGTAGACCGGGTGCTGCTCCGCCGAAATGACAGTGATGCTGCCCGCTGTATCGACTGCACGGATGCCTTCTATGCAGCCTGCCGCCGCAGCACCGTTGCCGATGATCACATACTGCTTCATTCCGCTTCCCCCCGTTCCTCATAGACGATCGCACCGTTCGGACAGCCCTTGACACAGGCAGGTGCACCGCAGGTATTCTTCATGCAGAGCTCGCATTTCTGTGCCGCGCCGCCCTCGTCCTCGACAACGCAGCCGTAGGGACAGACCAGCACGCAGGTCAGGCAGCCGACACATTTGCTGTGATCAATTTCGATGACGCCGTCCTTCTTTGAGATCGCGCCCGCAATGCAGCTTTTCACGCAGATCGGATCGGTGCAGTGGCGGCAGGAGACCGCGTAGGTGATGCCGTCTGCATCCGTTTCGACCTGAATGCGCGGATGAATCTCCTTCCCGCGCAGCGCCTTCACCATATCCGTCATGCCGGAATTTGCAAACGCGCAGTTGTATTCGCAGAGACGGCACCCGAGGCACCATTCCTCTTTCACATAGATTCGTTTCATGGCTCATTCCCCCGCATGTGCAATTCCGAGTATTTCCAGTTCCTTTTCCGTCAGCCCGACGCCGCGCAGCATCAGGCGGTTGCCGCGCAGGGCTTCGATGGAATTGATGCCCATGCCGCCCATCAGTTCCTTGATCTCATGCCGCCAGGCGTCCATCAGGTTGATGAGCCGCTGCGAGCCGATATCGGGATTCAGGCGCTTGACCAGATCGGGGCGCTGTGTCGCAATGCCCCAGTTGCACTTGCCCGTGTGGCAGCTCCGGCAGAGGTGGCAGCCCATCGCAAGACATGCCGCGGTCGCGATATAGCAGGCATCGGCACCAAGCGCGATTGCCTTGACCACATCGGATGCGGAGCGCACGGAGCCGCCGCAGACGATCGACACATTGTTGCGGATGCCCTCATCGCGCAGACGCTTATCGACTGCCGCGAGTGCGAGCTCAATCGGAATGCCGACATTGTCGCGAATTCTTGTCGGGGCTGCGCCGGTGCCGCCGCGGAAGCCGTCGATGGCGATGATATCCGCGCCGCTGCGTGCGATGCCGCTTGCGATTGCCGCAATATTATGCACCGCCGCGACCTTGACGATGACAGGCAGGCGGTATTCCGTCGCTTCCTTCAGCGAATAGACAAGCTGCCGCAGATCCTCGATCGAATAAATATCGTGATGCGGCGCAGGGGAGATTGCGTCACTGCCCTCGGGGATCATGCGCGTCTTGGCAACATCGCCGACTGCTTTTGTGCCGGGCAGATGTCCGCCGATGCCGGGCTTTGCGCCCTGTCCCATCTTGATCTCGATGGCAGCGCCCGCCTCAAGATAATCCTTGTGTACGCCGAATCTGCCCGAGGCGACCTGTACGATTGTATTCTTGCCGTATTTGTAGAAATCCTCGTGCAGACCGCCCTCGCCGGTGTTATAGCAGATGCCGAGCGCGGAGGCGGCGCGTGCAAGGCTCGCGTGTGCGTTGTAGCTGATTGAGCCGTAGCTCATCGCCGAGAACATGACCGGCATGCTGAGCGTTAATTGCGGCGCGAGCTGCGTGTTGAGCGTGCCGTCTGCATTGCGGGTGATGTGCTCGGGCTTTTTGCCGAGGAACACCCGCGTTTCCATCGGCTCTCTGAGCGGGTCGATCGGCGGGTTCGTCACCTGCGAGGCATTGATCAGGATCTTGTCCCAGTAAACGGGCAGCGGGTTCGGGTTGCCCATCGAGGAGAGCAGCACACCGCCGGTCTCCGCCTGCCGGTAGATCTCCTTGATCGTCTGATCGGAGTAGTTTGCGTTCTCGCGCAGGCGGCAGTCGCTCTTGACGATTTTCAGCGCCCGCGTCGGACACAGTGTCACGCAGCGCTGGCAGTTCACGCACTTCGATTCATCGGAGAGCATCACCTTGCCGTCTGCGTCATACCAATGCACTTCATTTGCACACTGCCGTTCACATACGCGGCAGCGGATGCAGCGGCTGTCATTGCGCACCACTTCAAATTCCGGGTAGAAGTTCAAAACGCTCCCTCCTTCACTCTTACGATCACCGGCTCACCGCCCGCGGGCGACCAGATGTTCCTGATATCCGGCGCCATCACGCGGATCGCGGCTTCCTCGCTGGCAATGTAGACCATATCATCCTGTTCGCCGATCACCATAGACCGCAGCTTCAGTCTGTCGTTGAGCGCCATCAGACCGCCCTCAAAGCCGAGGATGATCGAGAACGGACCCGTGACCAGCAGGCTCGGGAACACATTGCGCAGGTAGGTATACATCTGCTTTTCGGCTTCCGGCTTTGCGTCGATCGTTGACCAGAACGGCGCCGCAATGACAGCCGCGGTTTCCTCTAGCGTCAGCCCCTGCCGCCGCAGCAGATAATCTGCGATGTATGTGATGACCTCTGTATCCGTTTGCAGGGTGCATTTGTAGCCGTACATCTCAATGAAGCGGCGGTTCGCGTCATAGGACGAGATCTCGCCGTTGTGCACGATGGAATAATCGAGCATGCAGAACGGATGCGCACCGCCCCACCAGCCCGGCGTATTTGTGGGGTATCTGCCGTGCGCCGTCCAGCAGTAGGCTTCATATTCCTCAAGGCGGTAATATCTGCCGACATCCTCCGGGAAACCGACCGCCTTGAACGCACCCATATTCTTGCCGCAGGAGAAGACATAGCTGCCGTCGAGCTGTGCATTGATGCGGTTGACGGTGCGCACAACCAGCTCCTTTTCGTCGATCTGCAAATGCCGCAGCACAGACTGCATCGGCGAGACAAACACGCGGCGGATGATCGGTTCATCGGTGATCTGCGGAATCTTCCGCACCTTGATGTGCTCATCCTGCACAATCTCGAAATACTCCTTGAGCAGCGTCATGCACTCGTTCTGACATGACTTGTCATTGAAGAAGATATGCAGCGCATAGAAGTCCTTGTATTCGGGATAGATGCCGTATGCCGCGAAGCCGCCGCCCAGACCGTTCGAGCGGTCGTGCATCGGCACCATGCTCTGAATGATCTGCTCGCCGTTCATGCGTCTGCCGTCGCGTGAGATCATCGCAGAGACCGCGCAGCCCGAGGGGATGCGCACCTGACCTTCCAGTGGGATCATCTCAAATTCCTCCTTGCACAGAAAAAGGGCGTCCATTTGAAGACACGGAGTCCGTGTTCCTCAAATGAACGCCCTTGTTCATTTCATTGTCGATATTATAGCACATTGTGAAAGTTTTGTCAATATCCGGCAGACAGTTTTCCGCTTCCGGTGCACGATTTCAGCGGGAAAACCAGAATCGGCGCAAATTTGCGCAGAGAAAACTGTATGTTTCCACAACACGCCCGCAAAAACGATGCAAACGGAAGCAGCGGACAGATGCGCTGACCTGTCCGCTGCGGGATTCCTGTTATCCGACTCTGCCGTCCAAGAAGCTGTTGATCAGCACATGCTTCAGCTTTGACAGATCGGCGGCATTCAGTCTGCCGTTGCCGTCAAAGTCGCCCGCTTTCCAGTCAATCATCTTGCTGTCAGTATCAGCGAGCAGCCATCTGTGCATGATGACAGCATCTGCGATGGAGAGACCGCCGTCTGCGTCAACATCGCCGGTTGCCAGCACGGCAGGCGTGTTATTTGCATCCTGCATGAAGGAGATGACCCATGCGAGCGCCGCATTGCTGCTGAGCGATGCCGCATTCGCCGACCATGCCTCCGGGTTGTCTGCATAGATGCGCTGAGACGGAACATCCGGCTCTGCGTAGTACAGGCCGAGCGCTCTCATGGCAGGATCAAATGCACTGCCGTTCGGGCCGCTGACGATCACGCCGTCGGGTGCCTTCGGGTATGCGGGGGAAAGTGCATGCACCCAGAATGTGTGCATCGGGTTTTCCGCGTGATAGCTGCCGTATCCGGTGACAAAGGAGAACGAGAGCGGGTTGCAGCCGAAGAGATAGTCAAGCCCCTTCACAACGCCGTTCAGGTAGTCTGTGTTTGCGGTTTCATCGTAGGCATATGCCATCACCATCATATTGCGGAGTGCAAATGTGTTGGAGTCAAATTCATAGCCGTAGAGGACGATCTGCGTCGGGTCCGAGGGATCGCCGGAGCCGGTGCCGGGGCCGTCATACTTGTACGGTGTGCCGTAGCCCTGCGTGCGCACGGTGTAGGAGTAGTCGTCTGCGGCAGCGATCAGAGAATCTCTGAGCGAAGCGGCTTCCTCTGCGGGGAGCAGATCCTTGTGCAGCAGCAGCGAGAGCGAGCCCATCGCGCCGGTATTTTCTCTGCGGAACGGCGTATAGGAGCCATTGTCTGGGAAATCATTGCTGTCATTCAGATAGGTGCAGCGTAACGGAACCTCGAACGCCTTTAAGTAGCCGGTGAGATCGGTGAGGTAGGTATCTGCATCCTGCTCATTCATTGCCTTTGCGGTGAGATAGAGCTCGCATGCTGCCCAGTAGGCATCGTCCCAAGTCTCCGGGTCATAGTCCGGGAGCCATTCGGGTGCGAAGAACGGGATTGCGCTCATCTGATCGCCGGCGCCCAGATACACATAATTGCGCTGATACGCATGATAGGCTTCCCTTGCGCCTTCGAGGAGCTTTGCGGCATAGTCCGCGTCATAGGGTGCCCAGAGTCTTGCTGCCTGTGCAGCGACCGCTGCATAGCTGAGCGTTGCGGCATAGGTCGGCGGCAGCACGGCATACACGGCTTCTTCATCCTGATCGTAGGCAAAGCGGTAGGGGTCGATCCCGACGCCGCAGATTCCGTGATAATAGAGCCCTGCGTAATCGCCGTATGTCTTCGAGTCAGACGACACACGCAGCTTGGACATGAAGTCCAGCTCCCGGCTGCATTCATCGAGAATATCGGGCACCTGATTCTTGTTCTCCGGGATGACGACCGTGCCGGAGCCGTCTGCAAATTTTGCCTTGCCGTCCTCTGTTCCGATCGCACGCTCATACATATTCTGGAGCGTCCAGACGGCGAGACCGCCCTCTGTCACGGATTTGTCGTAGGAATCGGATTCATACCAGCCGCCGTTTCCGAGGAGCGTGGCGGAGCTGAAGGTCTTGACATCGTAAGGTGTCATGGTGTCCGTGTTTTTCCAGCCGTCCAGCACATAGCCGGTCACAGCCGTGAGGTCGCCCGCATGTGCAAGCTCAGAACGATTGCCGGAGGTGATGTATTCCGCGCTGATGTCGTCATTTGCGCGGCTCTGATAGAAATAGTTGATCGCATTTGTCAGCAGATCATGCCCCGATTCGCTGTAAAGATCATCGGCGATGCGGAAGGGATACGACTGCCATTCCTTGCCCACGATGCGGATATAATATTCGCCCGGCTGATCGAATTTCGAGAAGTCGATCTCGCAGACTGTGTCGCCGGAATCCTTGTCCTCCGTCGGATTTGAGGTCCAGTTTGAATACACGGCCTTTCCGTCGGAGACCCGCACGATCTCATACTGGTATCTGCCCTCCAGCGTGATCGACGGTGCATCGGGCAGGAGATCGCCGCCGTTGTCGCCCAGCACCGCGATCTTTGCAAGCTGCGGGAAATAGCCGATCTGGTTGACGGAGATATAGTTGTTTTGGAGGTCGCTTTCTCCGCGTGTGCGGTAGCCGAAATCCCATCCGGTGCCGCAGGGACCGTCAGAGGTGGTGTCCTCGATTGTCATTTCATCGAACCAGATCTCATCGCCGTCCTGCGCATTTCCGCCGTGCCCGAGTGTGTCATTTGCATACGCGAAGCGCCAGACGGCAGCCTCAATATCCTCTGTCGGTGTGAAGGTGCCGGTGAAGGTCTGATACTCCGTTGTGAGCTTGACCTCAGTGGGCCACTGTCCGCCCATATCGGGACCCATGTGCATATCCATGCTGGAGCCGTCCAGCACGAAATACCATGCATCGTCCCGGACATTGCTGATATGCGAAAGGAGCTCCAGACCGTTTCGCGAAGCCTTCGCCTTGAAGCTGACCTTGTAGACATGTTTCTGCTTGAAATCGAGATTTCTGTGCCGGAACTGCAAGTCCCAGTATGCCGATTCGGCGCCATGTGAAGTGATGATCCGGATGTGTGCGGCTCCGTCGTCAATGTCGAACTGCTGCTTTGCCGGGAGTGTTCCCACAGCCTGCCAGGGCGCGATCTTGAAGTCAAAATTGCCTTCGCCGAGCAGCTCATATGCCCCGGCACGGAGCGGCTCTGCCAGATTGACAGCAGCCGGCACAGCCATTGCGGCAGCCAGAACGCCCGCAATGAGTTTCAGATTTTGTTTACGCATAAAATTCCCTCCCATTTGTCATATCGTTTCACGCAGCAGATGCGGTACAACACCGGCTGCATAGATTCCCCTGAAATCATGGTGTCACTGCGAATTTCTCTATGCTCCATTATAGCACCGAATGCTGTGCAAGTCAATAGAATTCATCGAAATTTAATTCTTTTTCTGTATTGTTCGTGTCAAAAAAGCCCGCCGCCTGCAAGGATGCAGACAGCGGGCAGGGAGGGATTTGGCATTGTCAGCGGATGCGCGGCAGGGGATTCCGGCATCCGTGTCCGGTTATCGGAGTGTCGAGCGGATGACCTCGCTGCGCTTGATCATGAAATCGACGATGGAGACCTGGTCGCCGCCGTAGGAGAACAGGCCGCCCTGTCCGCCCCACATGCCGCCCCAGATACCGCCCCACATGCCGCCGTCGCCTCCGCCGACCTGTAAACCGTTCGGGCTCTTTGCGATGTTGCTCTCGAACTGGTCTGCGGTAAAGAGACCGCGCGGGTCAGCCTGCACATGGCTGCGGATGAGGGAGGCAAAGCCGTTCACGGTCTTTTCGGGGTCACTGTAAAAGCGCATGATCTGATTCACATAGCCGTTATACAGCGTCTTGTATTCCGGCACGGCAAGCAGCTTTGTCAGCAGCGGACGGCGGTTTTCGTCCGCCTGGTACATGCCGGTGTTGATATCGGAATTGACCGATGCGCCGTAATCCATGAAATTGCCGAGCGAGAGGTTATAGTCCCAGCCGACATAATACAGCTTTCCTTTGTTATACTCCACATAGTAGTTGTGCGGCATCTGCCCGTTGTAGCTGTCGTAGTTGCAGAGCGCCGCATTGACGGCAAAGCCCTTGAGGAAGCTCGGCACATCAATATAGTCCTCGATGAATTTGTAATTCTGCGGCGTCACCTGATTGATCGCCGTCACGAGATCGGAGATATGCTTAAGGTCATCGTCCGTGCCGAATTTGACCTCGAAATTGTTGAGCGCCATGTCCGGTGCGAAGGTGCAGTCATAGTTCTGTCCGACATCTGCCGCCTTGTAGAGCACGGCATCGTCATCGGTTGCGAGCCGTTCGCCGAGCGTGGTGCCGGGCTGCTCTGCAAGGAAATAGAAGCTGTAGAGCTTCCCGTTCAGATACATGTCTGTGTAGGAGCAGACAGGCGCATAGGCTTCCAGCTCCTCCATCGCGTTGTAGCAGAGAATATCACGCATGCAGGAGGGGTCCGAATACATGTTGTTCATGCAGAATTCCGTGAGCCCGTGATAATTCTGATACTTGTCATATTTGTCCATCTTGATGCGGAAGCTGTATTTGTCTTTGCCCGCCTGATAGATGAACATATTGGAGCTGTGCCCCTTTGTGCGGATGCCGACATTTTTGTATACCTCGCCGTCGATGGTCACATCGCAGGGATAGTATTCCTCATCCTGCGAATGTGCGAGGAAATCCTGCCACTGTGCATCGGGCATCGTCACTTCGACCTTGTGTACCTCACGCTGGCTGAAGAAATCGCCGTAGAGCAGATCCGCGTGATCGGTGTTGTTGACGCCGGTGTAATCTGCGCTGCCCGAAAGACGGAAGGTCTGCCCGCCGCTGTATTCGACCCGGATGCCGCCCGCATAGAGCGCATAGTCTGTGCCTGCGCTGAGACCGGGCGCGGAAATGATCGCATAGCGGTATTTTTTCAGCGCGTTGAGGTCATAGACTGTTTTGCCGGAAACGTCCGTCAGCGCGATCGGATTGTTCTTTGCCCATTCCTTGACAAAGGTCACCTGCATGGAGGGCTGTGCGGTTGTGCCGAGGCTTTTGCACGCCTCGTCGGTCGCGGTTGCAAGAATCGTGCAGCCGTCGAGCGTGACCGCACCGCCGGCTTTCAGGCTGCGGTCGCCGCATGCCTGCACGGTGCCGCCGGTGAGATCCATCGTTGTCTCGGACTGCAAAGCGTCCTTGCCGGATTTGATCTGCACGGTGCCGCCTGTGACCGCGAGCGTGCCCTTTGTCGATTTGATGCCGTCGCCCTCGGTGTCGATGAAGATGCTGCCGTCCTTGACGGTGACCGATGTTCTGCCGCGGACGGCATCGCCGTTTTCGGTCGTGACGGTGACGCTGCCACCGTTCAGCTTGAGATCGTTGTTGCAGTGGATGCCGTAAGCGACACCCGCGCTGATCGAGAGACTGCCCTCGCCCTTGACGGTGAGATCATCCTTTGCGTGCAGCACGGCAAATGTCGGCTCGATCTCCGCGGCGGGTGCCTCTTTGCCGTCGGAGAGGGTGTTTTCCTTGCCTTCGACGAGATTGACGGAGGTGTTCTCCGCGTTCTCGACCATGATGCAGGGCGCGTCCGGGTTCGTCATGCTGACGCCGCTGAGGAAGAGCTTGACGGTTTTGGTGTCAACGGTCTCGTCGGGAACCTGCACAAGAATCTGCCCGCCCGTGATGCTGCCGTCGATGTAATAAGTGCCGGAAGCGTCGATGACGGCAGTCTTCCCGCTGACGGTGATGTGGTCGCCCTCATAGGTGATGCCGCTGTCCTTCAGATGAATATAGCGCGGCTCCTCCGGCTGAGTCATCAGCAGGCGCTTCAGCAGCGTGAGATCGGCGGCATTCAGCCTGCCGTCGCCGTTGAGATCGCCGGATTTCCAGTCAGAGAGCGTGTCGGTCTGCCGCAGCAGCCACGACTGCAAAAGCCGGGCATCCGCAGCATTGACGCTGCCGTCTGCGTTGAGATCGCCCGTGAGCGCTGCCCCGGCGGGCAGGGCGCCCGGAAAAGCCTGCACGGCAGCCGCTGAGAGAAGCAGGGCAGCCGCCTTGCAGCAAGTTGATTTGATCTGTCTGATTTGCATGAGTTTACCCCCCGTTTGCGCCGGACTGTGCCGCGCTGTATCCTGCGGCACAGCCGGTGCGGATTTGATTCTTTCGGCTCAGTAAAGCCATTTATTTGTAAATGTATTCCAGATGGGATCGCTGTTCTTCGGAAGCGCGAAGACTGAGGTTTGCAGCTTCGAGAGATCGTCCTTCGGCTCAATGCCGTATACATGCCGGTCGAAATACTGACACATGTATTTCATATCCTCCTCGATGACCGCATGCCCGCTCAGGTGGACATTGATTGCGAGATGATCGGAGAGCCCGAGATAATCCCAGACATGCCGCATCCCGAGATAGCTCATCCACATCGACGGCGCATTGACCCAGTTCTCGCCCTGACAGGATGCGATGATGAACAGATAGCGGTTCGGGTCTGCGCAGAGAGCGCCGAGCATATGCTGATCGACCGGGAGCTGCTGCGGATCGCGGAACTCGAGAAAGCGCGTGTTGAACCAGCCCTGTTCGCCGGAAGACTGCAAGTTGCTGAGCGGCTCGTTCGCATCATAGGTATATGACGCGCTGCCGCCCTTCGAGGAGAAGTCATAGGTCTTGCCCTCGGATTTGTAGCGGTAGAGCGCGAGACCGCCGGCACCCGAGCAGGAGGGCGCTGTCATCTTGAAGCGCGTGTCGAAGGCGCCGCAGACTGCTGCCGCCTTGCCCCAGCGGGAAACGCCGGTGACGATTGCGCTTTCGGGATTGATGCTGAGCTCCTCTGCCGCGCCGTTATAGAGCGCATCGAGCACCTTGCTGCATCCCCAGCTCCACGCCATCAGCACGCCGGTCTGCTCCTCCCATGTATTCCCGTAGGGATAGAGGTCATAGAAGGGACCCTTGTGCGCGTTGCTGTCCTCTGCGACATAGTTGTCCATCAGCCCGCCGATCGTGATGACGGCATAGCCGTTTGCGGTCGCGGTCGATTCGGAAATGTTCGAGTGCATGCCGATGATGACCGGCGCGCCGCCCTCATGCCGCACCTTCGACGGCAGGCTGATATTTGCCGGGAAGGATGTGGTCTTTCCTGTGCTGATGCGCCTGATCTTGACCGTCATCTTGTTGCCGCTGATCGTGTAGGTGACCTCATCGTCCGAGCCGTCGCGCCATTTGCCGTACATGTAGTATTCATACTGGCAGCTCATCTCGCTTGCCCGTGCGACCCAGTCTGCGGCAGATGCGACCTCAGAGCCGTCCGTAAAGACAAAGGGGTCGGGGATGTCGCTGCTCTTTGGAAGCCCGCTGACAGGCGTGAAGGCATAGCTTTTCTCGATGCTGTCGCGGTCAAAGCCGGTGAGCGGTCCGATCTCCGCCTTCTCGGCCGGGAATTCTTCGATCTCTGCGGTGAGAAACTGCATCATCAGCTCCGCATCCCGCACGGTATACTGTCTGTCCTGATTGATGTCCGCTTTCTTTTTCACGCTGCTGTCAGAGAAGCCGTTCATGAGCCCCGCCTTCAGCAGCGAAAGGTCTGCCGCATTGATCTTCTCGTCGCCGTTCAGATCGCCGCGTACAAAGCGCTTCGGCTTTGCGCCCTCGATCACAGTGCCCTCCGGCGCCGCGATCACCTCGTCCACATAGAAATCTGCCGTGTCTTCCTTTGTCTCGACATAGAGCAGCAGATCCGTTGCGCCCGCCGGGATCTCATAGGCGGTATTCGCGAGCTGGATCCAGCCGTCCTCGGGCGCGGGAGCATTTGCGATGCCTGCGTAGTTCGTCTTGCCTGCCGCGTCGGCATATTCCAGCGTCAGGCAGAGGGTTGTGCCGCTGCTCCCTTGATGCAGCACATTTGCGCTGAAGCTGTATGCCGTGCCCGGCTTGAATTCGGCGGTGCTGAGCGGCTTTGCGGCGCCGTTCCACGATGCGGAACGCCCGGTCACAGAGAGTGACCCGCTGCCTTTATAAGCCGTGCTGTGCGAGACGGCGGTCTTTGCCGCGCCGCGCCCGCTCCAGCCGGAAGCACCGTCCTCAAAGCTGTCGCAGAAGATATAGCCGGTATCCTCCGCGGCTGCGGGAAATGCGCCGGCAGCGGCGGGCAGCAAAAAGGCTGCCGCAGCAAGCAGCGCACACCTCCTGCGTGCGTTTGACAGTAGCATATAAGATTCCTCCCCGGTTTCCTGTTTTCTTATTTCTGTTTTTATCTGTTTTTGTATGCGACTGCGGGATAAATGCTGACCTGAACCCCCTTTCCGTTTTGTAGAATGACTGCCCGTGCGGCAGTGCCGGTACAGAGCCGCACGGATATAAAAACAGCCGCACAGATTCCGTGTGCGGCTGTTTCTGACAGTTTCAGGGCAGATGGATTTGCTCCTCACCTGATTCACGGCATGAAACACCGCGCAGCAATCCTGTTGATTCTGCGTGCGTTTCCCCTAACATCAAACAAGAGAAAAATTCTGTCATCCCATTTTATACTCTCGGGATAATTTTACGTCACTATTATTATAGCATATCTACCCGAATTTGTCAAGCCTATCGGGAAATTTTATACAGTCTCGGGCTATGTCAGCCGGTATGTGCGGATAAAGGCATTCACATCGGCGCCGCTCTGCATATACCGCAGCAGGATTTCCGCGCAGGCACGGCTGTCGCTGTCCGCCTGATGGTGGTCGAGCGCGATGCCGAAATAATCGCACATCACATCAAGATTGTGCCGCATGCCCGGCAGAAGCCGCCGCCCCGCCTGCACCGTGCAGAGATATTTTGCAGCCGGCTTCCATGTGATATGATAATCGTGCAGGCATTTTTTCAGCACACCCATATCAAATACGGCGTTGTGCGCGACCAGAATCCCGCTGTTCATGAGCGGCTCGATCTCTGCCCAGAGCGCCGCGAAATTCGGCGCGCCCTGCACGGTTTCCGCGCTGATGCCCGTGAGTTCCGTATTGAAGCGGTCAAACCGCGCCTCCGGGTCCACATATGTAAAAAAGGAATCCGTGATCCTGCCGTCCGCGATCACGGTGATGCCGATTGCGCTCATGCGGTTGTTATAGCGGTTCGGCGTTTCCACATCAAAAACAATGTATCGCATCCTGTCTCCTTTGCGCTGTGCGCCTGATCCTTTTTCTCTCAGTATAGCATATGTTCCGCAAAAACGCAAGCCTCGCCGCGTTTTCGGCGCAGAAAAATCCCCCGATGTCTGTACCGTCGGGGGACTGTGTTCTGATTACCGCACCAGCAGCACCATTGCCATCATGGTGAAGAGCATGGCACCCTTGATGACGAGCGCCAGCACGATGTTGACGGCGCTTGTGCCGCCCGCAGAGTGCATCTGCGCGTGATACTCTGCCTCAGAGGATGCGGAGCTGCGGATTCTGCCCGCACGCTTTGCGGCGAAGCGGAAATAGAGATAATTCGCAAACAGGCAGGCAACCGTCTTGAAGATCATCCAGATGATGCCGCTGATGCTGTATATCTGCTGAAAGAGCGCGGTCTCCACATCTGCCCACGGGATCGAGATGTTCATATACTCCGCGAAATAGAGAATCGCCGTCGGGATGTTGAGCACGACATTCAGCAGCATCGTGCCGAGCGAAAGCAGCCACATCTTCCGGTTTGCGAAATAAAATTCCGGGAAGAGCAGACAGACGAGATTGAACGAAAATTTCTTTCCGGTCTTCTGCATGAAGTGGAACAGCGGCAGATAATAGAATTTATTGGTCGAGACAAATTCTGCCACATCGCGCATGGATGCACCGCCGATCTGCTCATTCGGATCAAGCCCGATGCAGGGGTCTGCGGGATTCAGGCGCACGCCGTCATAGAGCCCGGCGTTGATCATGCGGTCGCCGTTCCGTTCGCGGTCTGCTTCCTGCTCTGCTTCCTCAGCACGCTTTTCTGCGGAGCGCTCTTCAGCCGCTTTCTGCTGCCGGTCGAGCTGCCAGCTTCCGCCGCTGACATGCAGCGGGGCATTGATGCAGCGGCCGGTTTCCTTCCAGCATGCGCGGTGATAGGGTGTGCCGCATTCGGGGCAGGTGACGATATCGTCGGTCTCGGTGAAGGCCTGTCCGCAGATGAGACAGGGCTGACCCTGATAATCCTGCATATATTTACTCCTTCCGGGAAATTGTCTGATCTGACTGTTTTATTGTACCATATTCTCTGCGGTTTTACAAGTGCCGCAGCAGAAGTTTCACGCAATGTTCACATCACATGGGCACAAAGTCGATCTGTCCGCTGTTGACATCTGCGCGGACACAGCGCACGCGCATCATCTGCCCGAGCGAGAAGGTCTGCCCCGTGCGGATGCCGCGGACTGCGTAGAAGCCGTCGCAGGTGTATTCGTCATCCGGCAGCATTTCCATTGCGATCATGCCCTCTGCGGTGTTCGGCAGCATGACATAGATGCCGTAATCGGACACGCCTGAGACCTGTCCCTCGAAGTCTTCGCCGAGATGCTGCTTTGCCCATTCCGCTCTGTAACGGTCGTCGCAGTCGCGCTCAAGCTGTAATGCCCGCTGCTCGGTTGCAGTGCCCGCCTGCGCTGCCGCCTCTGCAAATCCGCGCATTTCAGTGACTTTTTCACCGTCAAGATACGCCGACAGAATGCGGTGTACCGCCAGATCGGGATAGCGGCGGATCGGGGAGGTGAAATGTGCGTAGTCTGCGAGCGCCAGCCCGAAATGCCCGATCGGATCGGTCTCATAATCCGCTTTCGACATGCTCCGCAGCACCATCTGATGCACAGCGGCTTTCAGCGGGGTGTCATTCGCATTTTTCAGAATCTGCGCGTAATCCTTCGGCTTCGGCTTGTCGAGCGCAGGGTGCTTCACGCCGAGCAGATCGAGCATCTCCGCCAGACGGATTGCCTTGTCTGCGGGCGGCTCCGCGTGCACACGGTAGACAAACGGCATATGCTGTGCCTTTGCCGTGCGTGCGGCAGCTTCATTTGCAAGCAGCATGCACTCCTCGATCAGCTCCTCGCCCGGACCGCTCTTTCGCGGCAGAATCTCCGTACACACGCCGTTTTCATCGAGCGCAAATACGCTTTCCTCCGTTTCGATGGCGGGTGCACCGCGCTGTATGCGCCGCATGCGCCGCTTCTCCCGCAGCTCATTGAGCAGCAGCAAAGAGGGGAGCACCGCCGCATATTTTGCCTGTATTTCCGCGTCTGCCGTCCCGCCGAGCAGCGCATTCACCTCGCGGTAAACGCCCTTGACCTGCGAGCGGATCACAGTCTTGCGGAATTCCCATTTTTTCAGCTCGCCGTCTGCATCGAGCTCCATCAGCGCGGAGAGGGCGAGCCTGTCCGCATCGGGATGCAGCGAGCAGATGCCGTTGCTCAGCGCCTTCGGCAGCATCGGGATCACCTGATCGGCGAAATAGATGCTGGTGCCGCGTGCGATGGCTTCGGTGTCGAGGACAGAATCCATCGTGACATAGTGCGAGACATCCGCGATATGGACACCGAGCCGGTAACCGCCTGCGGTCTTTTCAATGGAGACCGCGTCATCGAGATCCTTTGCGTCAAAGCCGTCGATCGTGAAGATGACGGGCTCACCGCCGCGCAGATCCAGTCTGCCTGCGAGGTCTGCTTCGGTGATGCCGCGCTGTTCGAGCTCCGATGCCGCATCCAGCGCTGCCTGTGAGAATTCGAGCGGCGCACCGCTCACAGCGGCAAGGGCATGCGCACATGCCTTTGCGGATTCCGCACTGCCGAGCGCGGCGTCAATGCGCATCTGATGCTCCGAGTGCCGGCTGCCGCGGACAGTGACTGTCGCGAGCACCTTCTCGCCGGCATGTGCCGTCCAGTCCTCGGCGTTGACAACGGTGAGGGTGCGCTTGCAGAGCGTATCGGGCAGGAAGCGCAGATCGCCGTCCTCTTCGATGAGCATGCCGGAGGTCTGCACCATTGCCGGCACGAGGACTGTCACGACCTCCGCTTCGGGTCTGCCGTCCCGCAGCCCGTTCGGGCGCAGCAGACAGAGGTCGCCGGGCATGGCGCCGAGCAGGTCTCTCCCGGGGACAAAGCTCTCCTCGCCGGTCTGCTCGTTCTTTGCAAAGCCGAAGGTGCGGCTCACTCGCGTGATGACCGCACGGAAATAGCCCGCAGCCTCCGCCCAGACATAGCCTGTCCTGCGCTCGGCGACAAGCCCCTGCGCCTGCATGTCCTTCAGCGCACGCAGATATGCGGCTTTGCCCTTTCCGCGGCACTTCGCTGCGAGATCGGCGCGCGAGACGGGTCTGCCGTCCGTCTTGCGTAAGAATGTCGTGATGCGGTTGACAAAATGCTGCACCTGCTCGGGATCGACGGGCTTGCCGCTGTCCTTCGCGGGTGCTTCCTTCGCCGCACGCTTCGGCGAAGGGATACTTCTGTGTGTTTTCGGGATCTTTGCCCTGCGTTTCATGTGAGATACCTCCCCTGCATGTTGATGATGCCTATGAAAAACGCCCTGTACTCCACAGGAAAGCAGAGCACAGGGCGCAGATTTCTCAGCAGATTATTCGCCGCCGAAATAGACCGGAACGATCGTCACAACGAGCGTTGCAACAAAGAACAGAACGGACAGCCAGAGGGTCCACTTCTTGAGGATCGCTTCCTTGGTGTTGCCCTCGTTCTTGCTGTAGGCGGAATCATAGCTGCCGCCGGTGATCGCGGAGGTCATGTTCTGATCCTGCTTCTGATCCTGCATCAGGCAGAAGATCACGAGAAGCACGCATGCGATCAGCAGGCAGATGCCGCCGATCAGTTCGACAATATTCATTTCCATGGATGTGATGTTCCTTTCTGTGTCCGAACCGCAGCCGGACATACTATGCCCTGAAAGAGCGATTAGTCTTATTATAGCATATCTCTGCAAAAAAAGCAAGCCTTTTTTGAAAAAATATTTGCAGTGCAGTTCTGCTTCGGAAGCGTGAAACCGCAGGAAGGAAAATACGGGGGTTTAGGGAATTGACTTTTCCCGCGCCATGCGGTATAATAATAGGTATATGCGGCAGGGGAGCACACTCTGCACCGCAGAGGAGTATAGAAATGAAAGTATTTGATTTTGATAACACACTGTATCATGGGGAAAGTGCAGTGGATCTCGCGATGTATATGATCCGGCACAACCGGCGGATCATCCGCTGGGTGCCTTATATTTTCTGGAATCTGCTGAAATATAAGCTCTGCCTGATCAGCAAGTCGGCGATGACCCGGAAGGTGGAGCGCTTCATGCGGAGCTGCATGCCGACGCGGGAGGCGCTTTATGCGCATGTGCGGGATTTCTGGAAGCACAACCGGCACAAGCTCGATGCGGACATGATCCGCAGAGTGCGCCCGGAGGATGCCATTATCTCAGCGGGACCGGATTTTCTTCTTCGGCCGATTCAAAAGCGGCTCGGCACATCGCATTTGATCTGCTCGGAGGTCGATATTGAGCGGAAGAAGGTCATCTATCTGAATTTCCGGGATCATAAGGTCCGGCGTTACCGTGAGAAATTCGGTGACACGGTGCCGGAGGCCTTCTACACGGATTCCTATAACGACCGTGCGATGATGGATATTGCAGAGCGGGTATATCTTGTGAAGAAGGGGCAGATCCGCCGCATCCGTTAAGCGGGAAGACTGCAAAGGCAGCGCATCTTTCTGGAGTTGCGCTGCCTTTTGTTTTGTATTCTGTTACGGAAGGTCAAACACGATCTTCGCAGGCTCACAGAGCAGCGCGAGCGTGTATTCGTAATCCTCGCCGTAAGAAGCAGCCATGCGGGCGGCACTCAGATGCACCGTTGCGTGCGGCACCTTTTTGAAAGCATTTACGCCGATGATCTCCGCGCCGGGGAAATAGATCTCGCGGATGCCGTCGCCGGAATTCCATGCATCGCCGCCGAACGCGAAATCATACACATAGCGGATGCTCTCATCGAAGAACAGACGCGGGGGCGGATTGCGCTTGACATAGCGGTAGAGCAGGGCATCATCCCTGCAGAAGCGGAGCATCTCCGCAGCGGGGTGGAAGATCGCCTTATCCGCAAAGCGGTTCACCCAGAAGGAGCCGTAGCCGAGCTGACGGATAAATCCGTCGCAGCGGAATACTGCCATCGCGGGGGTATTATAGAATGAATACTGCCCCATTTCCTCGATCCCGGTGCCGATCGTGACGCTCCGCAGGGCTGCTGCATCCGCGCAGAAGAAGTCGCCGATGAAGCGGCAGCTGTCACCGACCGCAAGGCTTTCCAGCTTGGAGGCGCCGCGGAAGGCGTCGTCGCCGATGCTTTCGAGCGCGGCAGGCAGTGTGATCTGCCGGAGCCCCGTGCAGTTCATGAAGAAGCGGTTGCCGATCTGCCGGACTGAGTCCGGCATGATGAGCGTTTCAATGAACATGCAGGCACCTTCCGGCTCATTGGAAAAGGCATCGTCTTCAATCGCGATGACGGGCTTTTCATGCAGCTCTGCGGGGATCGTGACCTCCTTCTGATAGCTGCGGTTGAAGCACTTTGTAATGGTGATGCCTTCCTCTTCCTCAAAGATCTCCCACTCGCAGCCGTTTGCTTCCACGATGGGCTTTGCGGGATTGGCAAAGAACGGGGAAATATCTCTGAGGTCATCCTTGCCGAATGCAAAGGAGCGCTCGAAGCCGTCATATCCGACAGCAGCCTGCTCGCTGTAATTCGGTCCGGCATCCTCGTTGTGTGTGATAAATTCCTCCTGCACTGCGGCGCGCACAGGTGCTGCACTGCGCCCTGTGATGCCGAGCTGCGAGAGCGGGCCCGGATCGACCGGGCTGCCGATCAGGTCGGGCATCGCTGCATCCTCCGGCACAGCATACTGCGCCAGCAGCTCCGTATCCGGCAGTTCGATCGCACGCACCCGCAGCATCGCCGTGATCTCCTCCAGCAGCGGCTGCGAAGATTCCTGCGGCCTGTTTGCAGTGATTTCTGTATTCTCATTTGTCCTGCATGCCGGCATGGCGTGTGCCGTCTCCGCCTCATCCGGGTGACGGTACAGTCCCGCCGTGAGCGTGTAAATGTGCTTCATCATGGTATTGAGCGAGCGGTCGTGCGGATTCAGAATGCGGGACAGTGCACGGAATTCATCCTCCGTCAGGCTGCCGTTTCCTGCCGCACAGTAGGCGCCGTAGGTCGTGTATGCAAACAGATGCTCCGGGATTGTATCCCATAATTTCTTTCCCGAATCCCCCAGCGGATCTCTGCCGTCGAGAAGCTGCCACATGATTTCTGCGGCGGGCTTGAAGTTCACATCCGAATACACAAATGCCGTATAACGCTCAAAGCACATGATCGCATAGGCGGCTCTTGCACGCAGCGGAAGATTCACAAGTCCCGGTCTGTTCATGTCTTAATCTCCTTTATGTTATGCTGTTTCGGCGAAAAGCCTTTCTTTATCATAGCATGATTTATGCAAAATGTCAAGCGCACGGGCTTGCTTTCTCCCGTCAGATGTGCTATAATAGCAGAAAACGCTGCCCGAACCGGCGGCGTTCTGAAAAAAGGAGGAAGTACATCATGAGCAATGTTTTGGTAATCGCAACGAGCCTGCGCACGGGGAGCAATTCCGATGTGCTTGCGGAGCGGCTGACTGCCGGCGCAAAGGATGCCGGGCACAATGCGGAGCTGATCTCGCTGAAGGGAAAGGAGATTCGCTTCTGTATCGGATGTCTTGCCTGCCAGAAGACGCAGCGCTGCGTGCAGAAGGATGACGCACCTGAAATCGCAGACAAGGTGCTGCACGCGGATACGCTGGTGTTCGTGACGCCGATCTACTATTATGAGATGAGCGGGCAGATGAAGACGCTGCTCGACCGCCTGAATCCGCTTTATTCCGCAGACTATCGGTTCCGCCGGGTCTATCTGCTGTCCACGGCGGCTGAGGATGAGGCGTTTGTGCCTGAGAAAGCCCTCAGCGGACTTATGGGCTGGGTCGATTGCTTTGAGAAGGCGGAGCTGACCGATTCACTCTTCTGCGGCGGTCTGACCGATGCGCGGGAAGCCTTAACCGCAGCGGCGCATCTCGATGCCGCGTATGCCTTCGGAAAAGCGCTGCTCTGAGCGGGAAAACGAATATATGTGAGCCGCCGTCTGCGACAATGCAGGCGGCGGTTTCTGCTGCGGGGGCAGATCACGCTCAGGCTGAAAACAAACTGCATTAGAATAAAATTGCTGTAATTATAACTTTCGTGCGATCTTTGCCGCCCGTTCCGCCCGCGCACCGTTATCGTCGGATTTTCTCCTCTGGCAAGCGCAATACGGAGGAAAATGAGCAGAAATGTCATGAGTTTGAAGCAAAATGTTATTCAAATTCCGACCATTTTGCGCTATAATGCAATTACAGAAGTGCTGCGGAAGGACCGCAGACAAAGATGTATGGATCTTACAGAGGGGTGATTTGAGATGAAAAAAAGGACAGTCTCTTTCATGCTGGCGCTTGCACTGACAGCGGGCGCCGTGCCGTTTGCATCTCTGAGCGCGGACGCCGCAGGGACGCAGTACGAATTTGAAAAGGGAACGATCACAGGGAGCGGCGAGAACGCGGCAGAGCTTGCTGCGGTCAAGGGCGCGAGCGGCGGCAGAACCGTCAATCTCCGCGACGGCGGCAACAGGGTCAGCCTGAATGTCAGCGCGGCAGAGGGCGGCGCACACCGCATCACACTGCGGTACAGCCAGCCCTATGACGAGCAGGGCAAGATTCAGAATGTGCTGGTCAACGGCAAAAATGTCGGCGAGATCGTCTGTGAATACACGCAGGAAGGCGAGTTCAAGACTGCCAGCGTCAACGCCGATCTCAGGCAGGGCAGCAATGACATCACCGTCGAAGCCTCCTGGGGCTGGACCTTCCTGGATGCGCTCTTGATCGAAAAGGGCAATTTCACGAATGATTCCGGCGGCGGCAGGCTCTCGAATCCGAAGGCCTCCGCGCAGGCGCAGTCGCTTTACAATTATCTCTGCGATACCTACGGGAAATATGTGATCTCCGGGCAGCAGGAATCCACATGGATGGGCAGCGAGAACTATGAGTTCGACATCATCAAGCGTGCGAGCGGAAAAAATCCTGCGCTCCGCGGTCTTGATTACATGGGTGACGATTTCTCCGGCTGCAACCGCCGCGCGAAATCGTGGTATCAGCAGGGCGGCATCGTGACGATCTGCTGGCACTGCGGTTCCGATTTCTCGGGCAGCCACACCGAAGCCATGAACACCGATCTCAACTGGAATGTCGCACTCACTGAGGGTACGGCGGAGTATAACAAGCTGATCGCCGGCATGGATAAGGGTGCAAAGGCGCTGAAGGAGCTCAAGGATGCAGGCGTGCCGGTGATCTGGCGCCCCTTCCATGAATTCGACGGCAAGTGGTTCTGGTGGGGCAAGGGCGGCGCCGACAATTTCAAGAAGCTCTGGAAGATCATGTATGACCGCTACACCAACTACTGGGGGCTCGACAACCTGATCTGGAATCTCGGCTACTGCGGCGATGTCAACGGCGGCTGGTATCCCGGCGATCAGTATGTGGATATCATCGGCGCGGATACCTATGTCAATCACACGGGCTCGCTGGCAAGTCTCTATAACAAGACTGCGCAGGTCGCGCAGAAGCCGGTCTGCCTGCATGAGAACGGTCCGATCCCGGATCCTGAGAAGATGAAGTCTGAGGGCGCAAAATGGCTGTGGTTCATGACCTGGCACACCTCCTTCATCGACAGCAATGCGCAGAATACCGCCGACTATATCAAGAAAGCATACAACAGCAGCTATATGCTGACGCTGGATGAGCTCCCTGACATTTATCATTACGGCAGCGCATCCTCCGAGGGCGACTCCGCACCTGTGTTTGAGATTGCACCGCCGGAATCCCTCCGCGGCGACCTGAACGGAGACGGTGAATTTACAATGGCTGATGTGATTCTTCTGCAAAAATGGCTCCTTGCAGTGCCGGGCACCGAGCTTGCCGACTGGAAGGCGGGCGATCTCCGCGCAGACGGCAGACTGAATGCCGCGGATCTTGTGATGATGAAGCGCGAGCTGAAGGAAGCGATCGAATCGACACCGCAGATCCCCGATGAACCCCCGAAGCAGGCGTATCAGTATGATCCCGCGAAGCAGTACAGAGAATATCCGCAGAGCTATAACAACGGTGCTTCTCAGGCGGGCAGTGTCGTGAAGGAGAGCTATGACGGCATCAACGGCAGGAATTCGCTGAATGTCTATCTGCCCTACGGCTACGATCAGAACAAGCAGTACAATATCTTCTATTTTATGCACGGCATGGGCGACAGTGAAGATTCGCTGTTCTACTATGACAACGGTCAGGCGAAGCGCCTGATTGATTCGATGATCGCAAACGGCGACATTGAGCCGATGATCATTGTGACCCCGACCTTCAACAAGGTCAGCGACAACACCTTCTACAATGCGGAGAATGTCTGGAAGGAAATCCGTCAGAGCGTGATTCCGTTTGTCGAGGGCAAGTATGCGACCTACGCAAAATCGAACTCGGAAGCAGATCTCAAGGCATCGAGAATGCACAGAGCATACGGCGGCTTCTCGATGGGCAGCGTTTCGACCTGGGCGACCTTTGAAAACTGCGTGGATATGATCGCGTATTTCATGCCGCTGAGCGGTGCGCATCACTGGGGCACCGGCAACGCGGATCCGAACGCGCTGGCAAACGCCGTGAAGAAAGCAGGGCTCAATAAGCGTCAGTTCTTCATCATGTCTGCGACCGGCACCTCCGACTTTGCAAACACCAATCTCTGCCCGCAGATCGACGCGATGAAGAATATGGATATGTTTGAGTACACCTCCGATTTCTCGAAGGGCAACCTCTGGTTCATGTATGTGAACGGCGGCTCGCACGACTGGAACTATGTCCGCCAGTATCTCTATAACTGCCTGCCGAACTTCTTCCATGAGTGACAGGCATACAAACCGGAAATACAGATCATAACGAAACGGGCTCTGCTTTTGGCAGGGTCCGTTTCAGCCTGTCCGCAAAACAAAAGGATTTTCGCTTCGGAAAGAGCCGGACGAAAGCGGATCTCCAAAAATAATGCGCACCCTCTGTACAAATCAGCGAAAATATGATAAAATAGACGTATCAGCCGCAAAGCCTGTATCCGAAATCGCGGAGCAGGGCGGCGCACATTGATAAGGAGCACAGATCATGAGACTGAATCCGTCTTTTTTGACACATGAGAGCAAGGGTGAGCACATCACCGTATCTACGGCAGGGACAGCGTTCAACGGGCTGATCCGCAGCAATCCGACTGCCGCATTTATCATTGAACTGCTGAAACAAGACACAACGGAGCATGAGATCACCGAACGGATCCTTGAAAAATACGAAGTTGACCGCCTGACTGCGGAAAAGGATGTTGCCGGAATCATCGGCAGGCTGCGTTCGATCGGAGCGATCGCCGATGAATAAGAATGCCGAAGACCTCATCTATCTGCTGTCCTGTGCGGTAAACGGCATCACGCCCGATGCAGTGCGCGTGCAGGCAATGAATCCCGAACAGCTCTTCCCGCTTGCAAAGACACATTCGCTCTGCGGTGCTGCCTATATCGCCCTGCGGCATGCGGGCACAGATGACAGGCGGTTTTCGCAGGCATATTTTATGGCTGTCCGAAAGCTCATTCTGCTCGATGCGGCGCGGAGAGAAATCTTCGCGGAATTTGAGCGCAGGGGCATCTGGTATATGCCGCTGAAGGGCGTGATCCTCCGGGCGCTGTATCCCGAAAACGGTATGCGCGAAATGGCGGACAACGATGTGCTGTTCGATGCCGGAAAGCAGGCGGAGGTCAGGGAGATCATGCGTGCGCTGGGCTATACGGAAGAGAGCAGCGGCAAATCGAATCATGATGTGTATATGAAGCCGCCGGTTCTGAATTTCGAGATGCATAAATCCCTGTTTAAGCAGTCAAGTGCATTTTATTCATACTATCAGGATCCGGAGCGGCTGATGCGTCCGGACGGGGACAGCAGGTTCGGCCGCTGTTTCTCCGACGAAGATTTCTATGTGTATATGCTCGCGCACGAATACAAGCATTTTTCCTCCGGCGGCACAGGGCTCCGCTCGCTTCTGGATTGCTATGTATTCTGCAAAAGCAAAGGGGATGCCCTTGCCTGGGACTATATCGGGGTGCAGTGCAGGCAGCTTGGCATCGCTGATTTTGAACAGGAGCAGCGGACACTTGCAGAGAAGGTCTTTTCCGCAGAGAAACACCCGGAGCTTACGGCGCGGGAGCAGGAACTGCTCTCCTATTTTCTGACCTCCGGCACCTACGGCACACTGACACGCGCCGGAGAAAATAAGGTTGAAAGAGGTTTTGCAGAATCGGGGAGCAGATCGAGAGCCGGCTATATCCTGAGAAGACTGTTCCCTGATTTTCAGCATATGCAGACATGGTATCCGTTTTTTGCAAAGCACAGACTGCTGCTCCCGGCCGGCTATCTCTGGCGGCTCATCCGTGCGCCGTTTGCAAAGAAAGATACGATCAAATCAGAAATGAAAGCGTTGTGGAAGCATGATCACACGAAAGTATCTGATCGCGGATAAGGTCGCCGAGATCACATCTGTGTATCAGGAGGTACACGATTACTGCGCCGATTACCGCTCAGACGCCCCTGCCGATTATTCTGTGACGGTTACACAGGCGGATATTGACCTTGAACGGGAAAAATCTGCGCGGGAATTCCGGCTCCGGGGCATCCCGCCGCAGCAGTTCCCGGACAGCTATCTGGAAGAGCTGGCAGTTTACCGCAGGATCGCAGAGCGCATGACAGACTATGACACGGTACTGTTTCACGGCTCTGCGGTGGCGGTGGACGGTGCGGGTTATCTCTTTACGGCGAAATCCGGCACAGGCAAATCCACGCATACCGGGCTCTGGCGGGCATATTTCGGAGACCGTGCAGTCATGGTGAACGATGATAAGCCGCTGCTGCATATCGGTGCCGGCACTGTGACCGCCTACGGCACACCCTATAACGGCAAGCACAGGCTCGGCGCGAACATATCCGTTCCGCTGAAAGCCATCTGTATTCTGACAAGAGCTGCCGAAAATCATATTGTGTCCATCACAAGGGAGCAGGCGTATCCGATGCTTTTGCAGCAGGTCTACCGTCCTGCGGATACGCTGAAAATGGCGAAAACGCTTGAACTGGTGGACAGGCTTGCAGACAGCGTCAAGCTCTATCGGCTCGGCTGCAATATGGATATTTCGGCGGCAAAGGTCGCATTTGAGGGAATGCAATGACGAAATTTGAAGATGTGATTGCACAGGGTGGCAGGCTAGTTTACACAAATGTCGGGGACAGCATGCTGCCGCTGATCCGGCAGGGCAGGGATTTGCTCATCATTGAAAAGCCGCACGGCAGGCTGAAAAAATACGATGTCCCGCTTTACAGGCGTGACAGCGGACAATATGTCCTGCATCGGGTGCTGAAAGTCCGTGACAGCGATTATGTGATCTGCGGAGATAACCGGTACAACAAGGAATACGGCATCACCGACCGGCATATCATCGGTGTGCTGACGGTGGTGGTGCGGGACGGCAGGGAAATCCCCGTGACAGCGCTGCGATACAGGCTGTATGTGCATCTGTGGTGTGATTTCTTCCCGGTCCGTGCACTGATCCTCAAAGCAAAAAAGATTCCGAAACGGCTGAAAAGACGATATGAAAAATAATGCGGTCAAAGCAGGTGTGAGCACCGTTCATTCGGGGAGACTGGCTGAAACGTCTCACAAATGATACGGTCGCGGCTGCCGTGCAGACCGTTTGCATTTGCTGCTTCGTTTCAGCAATATATCTGTGCAAATATCCGCGATAACACCGAAATTGTGCACTCATCCGAATTTCCGATGTTTATATTGCTTTGTGTTTGGGCTTATGCTATAATAACCATGGCAGATTCTCTCTGCGTTTTCAGACAGAATGAATATCATTCAGAAAGGATGAATGAAAATGAAACTGCAAAACCTGCTGGCAGTTGCCTGTGCCGCGGTGCTGACGACGCTCAGCACATTGTCATGGATTCCGGAGCAGTCTGTGCTTTCGGTTTCTGCGGAAACAGCGGCAGCCGAATCGGAAGCGCAGCCCCGCCTTTATGCGGAGCGTGTCAGCGCAAAGCCGGGCGACAAAAATGTCCCTGTCTCGATTTATATCGAAAACAACCCCTGCACATTCAGCTACGGGTTCAGACTGTACCACGATCCTGCGGTCAAGGTTGTTCTGACGGATGTGCCCACGGAGAACAGTGAACTTTCCACGCCGAAAAGTACACGCGGTACGGTGATGGAAGACGCCACAGACTTTATGATCATAAACAGATACAACTCCCAAAAAAATCTCATTGGTTCCGCTTCACTCGGCATCCGGGATAAAGACAAGATACAGAACGGCGCCCTTATGACCTTCTATTTCGATATTCCTGAGGATACACCGGCAGGCATTTATCCGCTCTGCCTGGATTGTCTCAGTGTTCTCGGGTATCATGCGAATAATATCGTGGATGACTTCGCCGTTGACAGCGGCTACATCAAGGTGGAGGATACGCCGACACTGGATGCGCCGGAGATCTACGGCAGCTTCTGCGATGTTGCTCCCGGTGCGCGTCATGTCCCCTTTACGCTCAGCATCCGGAATAATCCGGGGTTCAGCGGCATGAAGGTTCAGCTGGATTACAGCGATGTGCTGCTGCCTGTCAGGAATGGCAATACACCGGAATGTGACTTCGGTGACATCATTGCTGACGGAAAAACGCTCTCTGCCGTCTATCCTGCGACGCACACGCTCGGTGTCTCCGTCTCCGGCTGCACCGCGGCCGCGAAGGACGGTGCGCTCTGTACCTGTTACTTCGATATTCCGGATGATCTGGAAGACGGCGTTTACCCCGTGAACATTCAGCTCAGTTCGTTCACAGACGGAGAGGGCGCAGATGCTGCCGGACAGGTTTCTGTTTTCAGCACTTATTTCATTGTGAATAATCCGAATCCGTATATGCCGCCTACGATCTATGCGGCTCCTGTTGAGGCGAATCCCGGAGACAAGAATGTCGAGTATGTAATCAGCATGAAGAATAATCCGGGGCTGACGAAGATCAATGTCTCAGCGAATTTCGAGCCTTTTACGAGATCTTCCGAAAATCCCCCCAAGCCCGGCTGGGTCAGAGCCGGAATGGATACGCAGATGGAAATCAGCAACAAAAGTTTTTCCATTGCTGCTTCGACAAATCAGCCCCGCCTTCCCTCAAACTATGACGAATATTGGGGTCAGCTGGACGGCAGTCTGATGATGATTTATCTGGATATTCCGGAGGATACCGAACCCGGATATTATCCGATCAAGCTCACCGTGAACGAGCTGAATGACGGTCTCGGCACTGATCTGATGGACGAGATTGTTGTGGAGAACAACTATATCAAGGTCGGAGATCCTGAAGGAGAGCCGCCCGTCGTGACAGGCACGACGAGATCGGATACCAAGACATCGACGGGCGACTACAACGCGGACGGGGATGTCACAGTCGCGGATGCTGTGATGCTGGCACGGTTCCTTGCAGAGGATACTGCGCTGACAGACGCAGAGACCGAAGAGATTGTGAGCGCTGTCCCTGATTTCAACAGCGACGGGATGCTGACGTTTCTGGATGTCCGTGCGCTGCTGAAAGCAATCGAAGCCGAATAAGTCAAACCGATATACAGAACAGGCAGATGCTTCAACACATGAACATCTGCCTGTTTTATATTGACAGTATGAATCAAACACGCCCTGACACAGCGCGGGAAATACCGCAGCAATGTAATTCGGTTCCCCCGTTTCTTAACCTAAGTTTAACATACTGATACCATTCAAATTTACCTGCGTGTGATATAATTGATCATGCGGCGTGCAGTACAATGCCGATTTACATTGCGGAAGACCGGAAAACTGTACTTGAAATCAACCGCGTTCCATGCTATACTATACACAGCACAATGCTTAGAAAGGAATATCGGAAAGAAGGAAACTATGGATCTGTCATTTATGTATTTCTGGGAGCAGGTGACATCCAACCCGCTTCTGATGCTGGCGGTCGGTCTGACCCTCGGCGTCATTTTCGTCAACGGCTGGACAGATTGCCCGAATGCGATCGCAACCTGCGTGACAACACGCTGTATGGAGGCGCGGCCGGCGATTCTGATGTCCGCATTCTTCAATTTTCTCGGCGTGTTCGTCATGAGCTCAGTCAATGCGACAGTCGCGCAGACGATCGCCCATATGGTCGATTTCGGCACAAACTCACATGATGCGATTGTGGCGCTGTCAGCGGCTTTGCTTTCAATCGTGATCTGGGCAGTGCTCGCATGGTATTTCGGGATACCGACCAGCGAAAGCCACGCGCTGATTGCGGGACTGACCGGTGCGGCAATCGCGATGCACGGCGGTCTTTCCGGCGTGAACGGGCACGAGTGGATAAAAGTAGTCTACGGACTTGTGATCTCGGTCGTGCTCGGCTTTATCCTCGGCTATGCGGTCTGCAAGCTGGTGACCGTCATCTTCTTCAATGTTGACCGGCGAAAAACGGAAGGCATCTTCCGGAACGGTCAGATCGGCGCAGCCTGTGCGATGAGCTTCATGCACGGCGCACAGGACGGCCAGAAATTCATGGGCGTCATTCTGATGTGCCTGCTGCTTTCAAACGGCGGCGGAGAGGGCGAGGCAGTCAAAATGCCGGTATGGATCATGCTGCTCTGCTCTGTCATCATGTCGGTCGGAACGTCGATCGGCGGCAAGAAGATCATCAAATCCATCGGCATGGATATGGTGAAGCTGGAAAAATACCAGGGATTTTCGGCGGATATGGCAGCTTCCGCGGCACTGCTCATCAGCTCGCTCTTTGGTATTCCGGTCTCGACAACACATGCGAAAACGACAGCGATTATGGGCGTCGGCGCTGTGAAGCGCCCCTCTGCGGTCAATCTCGGCGTCGTCAAGAATCTCATGATGACATGGATTCTGACATTTCCCGGCTGCGGATTGATCGGATTTATTACAACGAAAATCTTTATGGTGATTTTCTGATTTGGAGGATAATATGGCAAACAAAAAGAACGATTTTTACTGGAACAACTACATCGCAGCAGCGGATACCGCTTGCAGTGCCGCTGATTATCTGCTCGAATGTCTGCGGGATTTTCACGAGGAAAAGCTGAACGAAATGCTGACGAAAATGCACGAATTTGAGCATAAGGGCGATTCGCTGCGGCACGAAATGACGGAAGCGCTCGCCAAGTCTTTTGTCACGCCGATTGACCGTGAAGACATGGCGGAGCTGTGCCAGAGACTTGATCATGTGATCGACAGCATCGAGGAAGTTCTCCAGGCAATCTATATCAATAATGTCACGAAGATTTCCGATGAAGCCATCGGATTTGCCGGGAAAATCTGTGTCTGTACCGCGAAAATGAAAGCGATGCTGACGGAGCTGCCGAATTTTCGGAAGTCCGAGCAGCTGCACAGGCTCATCATTGATGTGAATGCTGCCGAGGAAGAATGCGATGCGCTGTATCTTCAGGCTGCATACAACTGTCGCAAGAACTGGGACGGTCAGAATCCGCTGGATGTGACAGCGTGGCGGGAGATTTACTGGGAGCTCGAGGAATGTGCCGATGCCTGCGAGGATGTCGCGGATACCGTCGAAGCCGTGGTTATGAAAAACACCTGACGCTACCCTGACTGATATTGAGTATGAAAAGAACGGGAACCGGTTCAGCGCCGGCTCCCGTTTTCCGGACACCCTTAATCCGGCAAACCTGTACGGAAGGACGTAGACAGCCGCGGCGGGAGCATGATATCATATTTCTGTATAGTCCTGTGCGTCTAACAATAACAGAATACTGCGGCTGCTTCAGCGGATAGACGGATTCTTCCGCCATTGTCCGGCGCATGATCTCCAGTATGGGCTGCTCCTGAATCTCCTTGTGCCAGAAGCTCTCAATACCGGCTTCCCTTGCACGCTTTATGAACGTGACTTCCGGCATGGAGGTCACAATTACAATTTTCGTTTCCGGGCTGAGCTGCTTGATTTGCTGAGCCGCCCGGATGCCGTCTTCATCTGCGCCCATGACCACATCCATGAGCACCAGATCCACATGATTTGCCGCGCAGTGCGCGATCGCTCCCGCAGCAGATCCGACCGATCCTGAAAGCGTAAACTCCGCGGCAAATCACAGCGATATGCTGTCTGATACAGCGAAATCCTCTGCGCATTCCCGCCTTTTCAGTTGACTTTTTCTGCGGGCTTATGCTATAATATGGGAAAGCAAATAATGTTCTATCATATCGGAAATATAAAAAAATGTAAAAAGCCGGAGATGGATTATGAGAGCAAGGGTATATGACAGACTGCATAATTTTTATTACATTTCTGAAGTCTACGGTATTCTGAACAGAGCCGGAGATTGGTATATAGTCGATCATCCTTCTGACAAGCAACAGGTTATTCTTGTCGAATATCTGAATATGAATACACCGGCACCGTATGAGGTGAATGTTGAGATCATAGACGCAAATCCGTTCAAATCGGAAACATGGCTGTTTCTCGATCATTCAGCTATGGATGAAATCAACATCCGGCGAAAGAACAGTCAGCCTCTGCACTATTATCGTGGCTTTGCGTCAATCTGGAATGCGGGCGATGCACTTATTTCCCTGCTTGAAACGGGATCAGCTGATAAAGCATCACTCGCTGTGCCGGAATTGTCCACCAAACTTTCGGGATGGCATTATATTGAAAACGATGATGATATAGACGAGCTGACGGAATTATACAGCGGTTTCCATGATGCTGTCATCAAGGAAATGTCGTATATTTCCGGCGAGTATTATGATGCCGGACAAAAAATAATGTATCTGAAACCGGCAGGCTCCAAACAAGTAAAAGTAGTTTTCAATAATGACCGGGCAGAGGAATTGGAGATGATTCTTCTTGCTCCGCGTATTGTTCATTTCACACCGGGAGAAGAAAAATATCTTTCAACGCTGACGGGGGCATCCATCATTCTGAAAGATCAGATGGTGTATTTTTATGATTCTGACACTGATACGGCAGAGGAAACCGATAAAGGGATATATTTCAAGAGCATGGGGCTCATGTGGCGAATAAAGCCTGTATCTGAATAATCCTGCCTGAATGATCCCTGCAACACGGAAAAATCTCCCTTCCGCATGCGTGCGGAATCCGCTGCGGAACGGTACATCGGGAAGTGCATACAGAGAAACCGTCGTCTGCGTTTTGCAGGCGGCGGTTTGCCGCAGTCCAGACAAAGCACGGGTCTTGTTTCAGTACGGGATGCTGTGGCTCAGCTATCCGAAGAACACAAATTGTCTGGGCATCAATATCTGGACGGTCGGCAGAATGCTCGTGATGCTGAACACGGAAAGCCGGTATTATCTGCTGACGCTGCATGAGCCGGAGATCGTGCAGGAAATTATCCGCTGGTTTCAGATCATGCAGCGCTACAGCGTACTTCTCTCAAAGGAAGTATCCATACGATTCTGCGAAGAAAAGCTCAGGGAAGCGGGCGTGAATTAACAAGAATATCCGGCTGTACGCAGCCTGATAGATCACAACATTGGAGGTATTGCATATGAAATGGACAAAAGGAATTCCTGCTGATCGGCACGGGAGCGGCAGCAGTCTTTGCATCCGGCGCGCTCCGCCGCAAAAAACAGGATCTCTGATCCTTGCGATGAAACAGTGAACGGGCTCTGTCAAAAGCAGAGCCCGTCAGTCTGTCGCTAAAGTCCAGAGATCGCGAATCGCAGGGCGATTCGCCTAGGGGGAGCCTCTATCGCAGGCTCCCCCTCTCGGCAAAACGATCCACTGGATCGTTTTGCTCGATTCACCCCTGCCGAGCTCCTAAAGT
>JAEEGL014610660.1_pt1 | contig 98051 bp, 74 predicted proteins | sample 9134231 | NCBI WGS metagenome assembly JAEEGL01 (sample SAMN16246548, study PRJNA631951) | gut metagenome | biome: gut microbiome; feature: rumen; material: fiber-attached | host: Bos | place: Iran: Karaj | collected 2018-10 | reverse complement strand
GCCCTGGGCACAAACGCCAAGACGACCATCTGCTGCACTCGTTATGGTAACGTGATGGCTTCGCGCGGCAGCGTGATTCCCCTTTGGGTGGAGCAGATGATGGAAGGTAAGCCCATCACCATCACTGATCCCGCGATGACTCGTTTCATGATGACGCTGGATGATGCAGTAGACCTTGTCATATATGCCTTCACGCACGGCGAGAATGGTGACTTGTTTGTGCAGAAAGCTCCTGCAGCTACGCTCGAGGTGCTGGCACAAGCGCTGAAGGAGACCTACGCTAAGATAGACCCGAAGTACGGCGAGACTGAGGTTAAGGTCATTGGTACGCGTCATGGCGAGAAACTGTACGAGACCCTTGTCACCCGTGAGGAGATGGCCAAAGCCATTGACATGGGCGGTTACTACCGCATCCCTTGTGACAACCGCGACCTAAACTATGATAAGTTCTTCACGGAAGGTGAGCATAAGGTTGAGACGGTGGAAGAATACCACTCACATAACACGCATCGGCTGGATGTGGCAGGCATGAAGGAGCTATTGCTGAAACTGAACTTCATTCGCGAAGACCTTGGATTGCAGGCACGAGCTAAGGCGCGTGACTATCGCAGCGAATAGTATCAGAGGACATCTAAAGACACGAAAAACATGAAATAGTGTTATATGATTGACCTATGAAGGCATGTGTATTCGTGTATTTCGTGTATTTCGATGTTGATGATAAACAATAAGTGTAATTCGATGTAGAATATTATGAGAATACTTGTAACAGGCGCAAAAGGGTTTGTTGGTAAGAACCTGTGTGCCGCTTTGAAAAATATGCGCGATGGGAAAGACCGGACACGTCCTGCTCTGAAGATTGAAGATATCTTCGAATATGACATTGACACGGATCCCTCGCTGCTTGATGTCTTCTGCAAAGAGGCTGACTTCGTATTTAATCTGGCAGGTGTGAATCGCCCAAAGGAGCAATCGGAATTCATGGAGGGTAACTTCGGTTTCGCCTCGACATTGTTGGACACATTAAAACGGAATGGGAACCGCTGCCCCGTGATGCTGAGTTCATCGCAGCAAGCTTCGCTAACCGGACGTTTCGGCAATAGCGAATATGGCCGCTCGAAGAAAGCTGGTGAAGAGTTGTTCCTTCAGTATCAAAAGGAAACGGGAGCAAAGGTTTTAATCTATCGTTTTCCAAATCTCTTCGGTAAGTGGTGCCGCCCGAACTATAACTCTGCAGTAGCTACATTCTGCAATGCCGTGGCTAACGACCTGCCGTATACGGTCAATGATCCGTCGGTAGAACTGGAACTATTGTACATCGATGACCTCGTCACTGAGATGCTGGATGCACTCGAAGGACGGGAACACCGGTGTGAGTTTGATGGTCTCGACGTCATTCCAACAGTTTCAACATCTAATGACACGAAAGATAGGTCCGTAGGGCGTTACTGCTACTGTCCCGTGACCCATAAGGTGACGTTGGGGAAAATCGTCGAATTGCTGAACCAATTTGCTGAACAGCCTCGTACACTGACAATCCCAGAGATACCAGCTGGCAGTTTTGCCAAGAAACTCTACTCTACGTATCTGTCGTATCTACCTTATGAGAAGACGGCCTTTCCGCTGAAGATGAATGTGGACGATCGCGGTAGCTTCACGGAGTTGGTGCATACGCTGAACTGCGGTCAGGTAAGCATTAACATCTCCAAGCCAGGAATCACGAAAGGCCAGCACTGGCATCATACGAAATGGGAGCAGTTCATCGTGGTCAAAGGGCACGGACTGATTCAGCAGCGCAACCTCAACGACCCGGATGGCCGCGTGTTAGAGTGGGAGGTGAGCGGCGACAAGATAGAGGCTGTTCACATGCTGCCGGGCTATACGCACAATATCATCAACCTATCGGACACGGAGGACCTCGTGACGGTGATGTACTGCAATGAGATCTTTGACCCTGGACATCCTGATACGTTCTTCGAGAAGGTATAGTTTACGGAAAGCGCGGAAATACGGAAATTCTTTTCTACATATTATTTCGTTTACGTAAACAGAAAATAATGCATGTGGCATACCAAATGAAAATTTCCGTTTTTCCGTATATTCCGTAAACGAAAAAACTTAAACCAATATGTCATTACTCTACGAACAAGAGTCAAGCAAGATCAACGGAGCTGTCTTTGAAGTTCATAAACGTCTGGGGCTTGGACTGGCAGAGAAAATCTACCAACAGGCACTTGCCATTGAATTTCAGCACAGAGGTATTCCTTTTGAGCGTGAGAAACAATATGATATGTTTTACCGTAATCAGAAACTTGATGCCTATTACATATCAGACTTCGTGTGTTATGGAAAAATTATTGTTGAATTAAAAGCTGTTTCCGAACTTTCTGACGCGCACAAGGCTCAAGTGCGCAATTATCTTTCCATCACGGGTTACTCTCTCGGTCTGCTTTACAATTTCAACGAACTATACATGACGCCCGTCCGTGTCCTAAATCCCAACAATTTATAATTTCCGCATTTCCGTTTCTTCTGTAAACAAATTAATATGAATATCAAGCATTTCAGTAACTCTGGGAAGTTAAAGCTTCTCATTATCGTGGGCACACGCCCAGAGATTATCCGCTTGGCGGCGGTCATTAACAAATGCCGCCAGTACTTTGACACACTGTTGGCCCATACGGGTCAGAACTATGACTATAACCTGAACGGCGTCTTCTTCAAGGATCTGAAGTTGGCCGACCCCGATATCTACATGGAGGCGGTTGGTGATGATTTAGGTTCGACGATGGGAAACATCATCGATAAGTCGTACAAGGTGATGGTGGAGACGAAGCCCGATGCCGTTCTGGTGCTGGGCGACACGAACTCATGCCTAAGCGTGATTGGTGCCAAGCGTCTGCATATCCCCATCTTCCACATGGAGGCTGGCAACCGCTGCAAGGACGAATGTCTGCCTGAGGAGACTAACCGCCGCATCGTTGATATCATCTCTGACGTGAATATGGCCTACTCGGAGCATGCACGCCGTTACCTGGCCGACTGTGGTCTGCCGAAGGAACGCACCTATGTCACAGGCAGCCCCATGGCTGAAGTCCTGCACAACAACCTCGCAGAGATAGAGGCCAGTGATATCCACAAACGGCTCGGATTAGAAAAAGGCAAATATATTTTGTTGTCTGCTCACCGCGAGGAAAACATCGATACGGAGAAGAATTTCCTATCGTTGTTCAACGCCATCAACAAAATGGCCGAGAAATATGATATGCCTATCCTCTACAGTTGTCATCCGCGTTCGAGGAAACGCTTGGAGCAATCCGGTTTCCAATTAGATCCACGTGTCATCCAGCATGAGCCCCTCGGTTTCCATGACTACAACTGTCTGCAGATGAACGCCTTCGCCGTCGTTAGTGATAGTGGTACTTTACCTGAGGAGAGCTCGTTCTTCACTTCTGTTGGCCATCCGTTCCCTGCTATTTGCATCCGTACTTCAACGGAGCGTCCGGAAGCACTGGATAAGGCTTGTTTCATTCTGGCTGGCATTGACGAAAAGAGCCTTTTACAGGCAGTAGATACAGCTGTCACTATGAATCTGAATGGGGATTATGGTATTCCTGTGCCTGATTATATCGAGGAGAATGTCTCGACAAAGGTCGTGAAGATTATCCAAAGCTACACAGGTGTGGTGAATAAGATGGTGTGGAGGAAAAGCTAGTCGAATCGATAATATTTGTTAGAAGACGTAGGCGTCCAAAAGTTTGAGTCATACAAGTATATAAAATGCAAGTATCAAAGCAACAAAAACAAGTTGTTTTATTATATGTATCTACTGTTCTTGGGGTAATAGTGGGTATTTTGAGTTCTGTGCTTAATACTCGTTCTTTACCCCCTGAGTTGTATGGTAATGTTCGTTATGTACAGAATATAATTACATTTGTTTCAAGTCTTCTTTTAGTCGGATTTTTTGTTTCAGGTAGTCGACTGTTAGCATTATCAAAAGACGAACAATATAGTCGTAGAATTAGGGGAATTATGTGTGTAATCCTTGCTATTACAATCGGTGTTGTGATGATAACGATGTCTGTTATGTATTTACACACGCGTTTAAATAATGCTTCATCTTCAATGTTGAATCTTTATTTAATAGCAATTCCTTTATGTGGCACAACACTAATGCTAAATTATGTAAATACGACTGCTCAAGGTGATAATCATATAGGACGGATCTCTATTGCAAGATTGCTGCCTTCAACGTTGTATGTGATTGTTGCTTATTTCACATTTCGGCATTTCGGAGCTACACCTGAATTGATGTTATTTCTTTTCAATGGCATTGCGGTTATAGTACTTTTATTTGTTATTATTTCAACAAAGCCATCTTTTAGAAATCTCAAAAGTTCTTTCTCGATTTTACAAGAAGAGAATCGTCATTATGGATTCAATGTCTACTTGGGTTCATTAGCCAGTGTTTCAACTGGGTATATAGCTGGAATAACTTTAGGCTTATTTTGTGAAAATAATGCAAACGTTGGTTTTTATACGTTAGCCCAAACGATGGCGGCACCTTTGGCGATGTTGCCTGCAATTATCGGGACGACCTATTTCAAACGATTTGCATCTGAAAATAGCATTAGCAAAAAGGTTTTGATAACATCTATTGGTTTAACCGCTCTCAGCTGTTTGCTCTTTATCCTTTTGATCAAGTATGTAGTGATGTTTTTATATAATGAGAGCTATTATTGTGTAGCTAGTTATTCTTCTTGGCTTGTGCTTGGAACATGTGTTCATGGTTTGGGGGACATGTTTAATCGTTTTTTAGGAGCACATGGTTTGGGTAAACAACTTCGTAACGGAGCATTTGCTTGTGGGGCGGTATTATTATTCGGGAGTATTGTGCTTGTATTTTATTTCCAGATAGAGGGCGCCATCTTGACTAAAATATTGAGCTCTACTGTGTATCTTTTATTCATGTGTTATTATTACTCAAAATTTTTGAATTCAAATAAAAAGGAGACTTTCTAATGATACGTTTGTTGGATAAAACTAAAACTTCGTGGTTTAATTATTTTTATGTTTTCTGCATTATTATATATGCCGGCAAGGCGACTCTTTTCGCCCGCTCATTGGGCGATATACAAACTGTTGGTAATGCTTTTGGAATGATAATAACGATTCTTTTCTATTTGAATAATAATATTAAGTTCAATCGTTATTATTTGATTTCCCTACTTGTATTCCTAATATATGCTGGAGCAACATCTTTAAACAATAAAATGATAAATCCAAGATGGATTAGTCAATGGCTTATTTGGTTAACAATCGCCTATGGGATGTGTCAGGGATTAGGTAAGAAATTATTCATTTTAGTCGAGACTGTACTTTGCCATCTATGCGTAATAGCGTTAGTCCTTTGGATACTACATCTTTTTTCACCATCTTTTTTGGAGGAGATAGTATACTCGTTCGAATTTTCACGCCCTTATGCAGAAGATGGGAATGTGTCTGCTAATATGATTTTTTATACGTTAGGCAATGATCAAGGGAGAGGTCTCAATGAATATGCGTTTATTCTTCGTAATTCAGGTTTCGCATGGGAACCAGGAGCATTTGCGAGTTTTATTTGCTTAGGCTTGTTCTGCAATATTTTGAGGACTAGAACTCGTATTAAGAATAATTTTGCACGTTGGATTCTTTTGATTGCATTGTTATCTTCACAGTCAACAACTGGCTTTATGACGCTTATCTTTATGTTGGCTTTTTGGATGTTTGTTTATCGAAAATTTGGATGGGGAATTCTTTTAATAATACTCTCTCTCTCCTTATTCACATTACCTTTTGTGAGTAACAAATTGCTTGCAGAGGTTGAATTGATGTCATCGATGGATACAAACATAACAGGTTCTGTGGGGCGTTTTTATTCTTTACAACTTAATTACCAGGAATTTTTACGCCACCCTCTACTTGGCTTAGGAGGATGGAGTGAAGGAACCTGGTTAAAGCAACATGGTTATGATATTGTATTGATTTCTGGTATTGGAGAATTGCTCTCTCAGTATGGAGCTATAATGACTATTTTATTCATTTATCTCTTAGTTAATTCATGTAAAAAAATAAAAATAATACTTTCAACTAATCTCCCATACATCCTTATTCCAACAATATTTGGAATGATGTTTAGCTATTCTTTATGGACAAGTCCTATATATATTTCATTCTGGATGTTTGGCACATATTTTAATAAAGCATTGTTGCGAAAAATCCCATGAATACATGTTGAATGATAACATGACACATAGTTAAGGTTTGAATGGATAGTAAAGCCTATTTATATGTAATTATATAATTATTTGCTAATTAATGTTCTATATTATATACAATTGTATTTCTCCCAATACAGCGCCGGGTAATCGATTCCTAGGATTCTTGAAAGGTTTTGATGAGCAAGGTATTGATGGAACCGTCATTTTTTTCCAACCATCTATTGAACATTATAAGGTCGATAAGACTTATAATAATTTAAAAGTAGTGTATTTATGGAAAGATTGGCTAATTGGTATGCGCTTTCTTGATAGGCTTTATCGCCCAATTGGAAAGATGAGATTTATGTCAAAGCTAAAAAATGGGGATGTGGTATTTTGTTTTGGCTCTCCCGACTTAGTAACAAAACTGATATCAAAGAAAGGCATAAAGGTTTATCATGAACGTACAGAGAGTCCAGATGTCCTTCCTTTATCTTCACCTAAAGATCAAATAGAATATTTGGAAGCTTGTAAACAATTGAATGGCCTTTTTGTTATTTCAACATCTTTAAAAAAGTATTTCGTTGATAAAGGTGTAGCTGATGAAAAGATCACAATCATCAATATGATTGTAGACCATAATCGTTTTGTCGGGCTGCAAAAAAACTTTACTAAAGAGAGGTATATTGCTTATTGTGGAACAGCCTCTAATAATAAAGATGGGGTAGACGAATTAATAAAAGCCTTTTCGATTGTCACTAAAATTCATGATGACGTTAAGTTATATATTATTGGCAAGGCACCAACGCTTGAGGATGAAGCTGGTAACTTACAGCTCATTGACAGACTAGGTATAAAAGATAAAGTCGTATTTACAGGTGTTGTAAATGCCTCCCAAATGCCACAATTGCTTAAAGATGCTGCTGTTTTGGCTCTTGATCGTCCAGACAGTCTCCAAGCTCAGAATGGTTTCCCGACTAAGTTGGGTGAATATCTTTTAACAGAGAATCCAGTTGTGGTAACCAAAGTAGGTGACATCCCATTATTCTTAAAGGATGGTGAATCTGCTCTTCTTGCTGAGCAAAGGAATCCAGAAGAATTCGCTTCAAAGTTATGCTGGGCATTGGAGCATCCTAAAGAGGCTTCTGTGATTGGAAGAAAAGGTAAAGAGGTTGCAATGTGTGATTTCAACTATTTCGCAGAATCAAGTAAAATTATAGATTTCATCTATGGTAAAGGTACTTATAGCCGGTGATTATTGCCCCCGAAGGAGGGTTGAGAATTTAGTGAATGATACCAATTACGAGTTAATATTCGGACAAATTAAGTCAATCGTATCTCAAAGTGACTATAGTATTGTAAATTTAGAATGTCCCGTACGCTCTTCTGAAGGTGGTGGAATCCAAAAAATCGGGCCGACTCTAAAATGTACTTCTAAGGCGATTGATGCTTTAAGATACGCTGGATTCCAATGTGTAACCTTGGCCAATAATCATTTCTATGACCAAGGAGAGATTGGTGTTCATGAAACGATTCAAGCTCTCAAAGAAAAAAATATAGCTTATGTAGGAGGTGGCTTGAATCTTGAAGAGGCAGAGCGGACACTTTATGTGACAATAAAGAATAAGTCAATTGCTATTATCAATTGCTGCGAGCATGAGTTCAGCATCGCAACAGATACTACAGGCGGCTCCCACCCATTAAATCCTATACATCTATTTTATGAAATCAAAAAAGCAAAGAAAACAGCAAATTTTGTTATAGTTATAGTTCATGGTGGAACTGAGTGGTATAATCTTCCTACGCCACGCATGAAAGAGACTTATCGTTTCTTTATAGATTCAGGGGCAGACGTTGTTGTCAATCATCATCAACATTGCTATAGTGGTTATGAGGTTTATCACGATAAGCCTATTTTTTACGGCTTAGGCAATTTCTGTTTTGATAAAGGCCCCCAAAAACGTAACTTTTGGAATGAAGGTTTTATGGTCCTGTTGGAATTGAAAGAGATGGATGTCGCATTTGATCTTATTCCATACGTACAGTGTGCAGAAGTACCAACCGTGCACATTCTAGACAACCGATCAGATTTCGAACGTTCTATAAATAATCTGAATACAATTATTAATAACGATGAAGACTTACGATCAGAGTTTCGTAAGCGTGCATTAAAGAGTAAAAACTTAACAAGTGAGCTATTGGCCCCATATACCAACAAGTGGCTTAAAGCCTTAAGTAATAGGAATCTTATTCCTTCATTCGTTCATCGTCAACGTGAACGATTGCTTCTAGCTCTGGTACGTTGCGAAGCTCACCGTGATCTTCTTATAGAATACTTAAATAATATAGTCAATAAATGAGAATTGCTATTCATCATAGTCCTGGGTCATTTTCCGACCGGTGGATTGAATATTGTGAAGAGAAGAAAATTGATTTTAAAATTGTTAATGCATACAATTCAGACATCATCAGCCAGGTCGCAGATTGTGATGCTTTCATGTGGCACCACCATCATGCCAATCCGAAAGATGTACTATTTGCTAAACAATTACTTTATTCTTTAGAGGAGGCTGGCAAGCGTGTCTTTCCTGATTGGCACACATGTTGGCATTTCGATGACAAAGTCGGACAGAAATACCTTTTAGAGTCTGTTGGTGCACCCTTGGTGCCTTCTCATGTATTTTACACAAAGCAGGAAGCATTAGAATGGATTGAACACACAACATTTCCTAAAGTTTTCAAACTTAGAGGAGGTGCTGGAGCTTCCAATGTAAGGTTAGTCCATAACTCCAGTGAAGCTCGTCATTTGATTAAGATTGCATTTGGCAAAGGATTTTCACCTGTTAACCGCATGGGCTATGTAAAAGAACGTTATCGAAAATGGCGAGAGGGAAATGATTCTTTCTTTGGTGTCTGCAAGGGAGTTGCACGTTTGATCATTCCTACTGAGTTTGCAAAATTCCAAGCTCCAGAAAGAGGCTATATATATTTCCAAGATTTTATACCAAACAATCAATACGATATACGTGTTGTAGTAATTGGCGATAAGTTGTTGTCCGAAAAACGATATGTACGAAAAGGTGACTTTAGAGCTTCTGGTAGTGGAATCTTCGATTATAGTTCAGTTCCAGACGATGTTATTGAAATCGCTTTTCAAACAGCAGAACGCCTAAATTTACAAAGCGTGGCTTTCGATTTTATTTTTCAAGACAATCGTCCACTAATAGTTGAGATGTCTTATGCTTTTGGCTTTAAAGGGCTTAGTCATTGCCCTGGCTATTATAGCAGAAATCATGAATTTCACAAGTGCAATTTCAATGATTTTTGTGGGTGGATGATAGAGAACATATTAGAAGAAAGATTCTGATCATAGTAATATTTTTATTTGCTAAATAATTGTTATCACTTATATGAAGATAACTTATATACTTGATACTTTTGGCGGAGGAGGCAAAGAACGTCGTTGTTTGCAAATAATTCAAGGGCTTAATGCAATTGGGATAACTGATATTCAGGTAGTGCTTATCAATAATAGAATTGAATATAAGGATCTTTACAAGACGACCGCTAAAATAGAAATTATTGATAGAAAGAATAAAAAACTGAATCAGTTACAGACAGTTAAAGCTTTGTATGATCTTTTAAAACAGTTTCAACCTGATATCGTACAGGCATGGGGATTAATGTCGGCTGGTTCTGTATTATTTTCAAAGGCATTCCTCAAATTCAAATTTGTAACTTCATATGTAGCTGACGTTATTCCTCCAGAGGGAATAAATAAATGCATTAACATGTTATGTAATATCTTTTGTCAACGTATTATATCCAATTCAGAAGCTGGATTAATTGCTTATAAAAGTCCCGCATCAAAGTCAATAGTGATTCACAATGGATTTAATGAAATACGCTATTGTAGTAAAATTAATAAAACTCATAAAAAAAATGAATTGAATATAAATACGAAATTTGTTGTTGCGATGGTTGCAACATTTTGGGAAACAAAAAATTGGCAATTATTCTTTGATATGTCAAAAATAATTGTTAATCGTCGAAAGGATATCACTTTTCTTGCAGTTGGCAGTGGCCCTCAATGGGAATTCTTTAATAGCCAAATAAATGAGGAAGAGAGTTCTTTAATTAAAATGTTAGGACGCAGAGATGATGTTGATGAGTTGTATCAAATCTGTGATGCTACAGTATTATTTTCAACATTTGGTGAGGCATTGTCTAATTCTATATTAGAGTCTATGGCTTGGGGGGTGCCTGTCATAGCTTCAGATGGAGGAGGGACGCCTGAAATCATAACTAATGGGCAAAATGGAATACTAATTAATTTACAGTCTGCAGAGGCAGTCGCAAATATCCTAACAGAGTTATTAGATGATGGAAAACGATTAAGCTCAATGGGGAAAGAAGCATTACGAAAAGTTAAAGCAAGTTTTCTATCGGAACGAATGACAAATAAATATATGCAATTATATTACGAACTCATTAATTATGAACAAGATATTTAAACATAATAGATTTATTAGAGGATTGTATTTTTTTTACAGAGATTATTTTGGAAGTTGCAATCGTCAAAAATTTGGTTTCATAGCAGATGATGTTACCTTGATGCCACCATTAAGGATAGATAAGCCTCAAAATGTGTTTCTTTATGGTGATAATGGATTAAGGAATGCTGATATTATGGTTACTAATGCTCGTTTCATAATGAAGCCTCACTCTGGCGCAGCAGAGGGATTAAGGGTTACTACAGGAAACCACGCTATGATAGTTGGAAGGTTTTATCGTACTATAACCGAAGAAGAGAAACCAAATGGATATGACAAAGATGTAATTGTAGAATCCGATGTCTGGATCGGGAGAAATGTTACCTTGTTAAGTGGCGTAAGAATAGGTCGGGGGGCTATTGTCGGTGCTGGGGCTGTTGTCAGTAAAGATGTACCTCCATATTGTATAGTTGGTGGCGTTCCCGCAAAACCCATTAAGTTTAAATGGACAATAGAACAAATTTTAGAGCATGAAGCTATTCTTTACCCAGAAAAGGAGAGATTTTCTAAAGACGATTTAGAACGTATTTTTGCAGAAACGAAGACAAAAATAAAGTAAAGTTAAAGATGCCTAAAGTTCTTGTTGTATCAACTTCCCGTAAGACCCGTGGTGGTATTACCGCTGTGTTGAGACTTTATGAGAAGAGCTCAATGTGGCAGCAATATCATTGTCGCTGGATTGGTACACATCGTGATGGGGGGAAACTCCGTAAAATCTGTTATTTTATCAAAGCACTTGCTTTATATGTCGTACTACTACCTTGCTATGATATCGTTCATCTCCATTTCAGTTTGCCTGTTTCTGCAAGGAGGAAATATCCATTCTTCAGAGTTGCAAAGTTATTTGGTAAGAAAATAGTGATTCACCTTCATTGCGGTTCTCAGATAGATGATATTTGGTCGCCCATTTATCAGAAGATGTTTGAGGAGTGCGACTGCGGAATTGTGTTGTCTGAGGGCTTAAAAAGGAAGGTTGAGGAACGTATTGGGAAATCGGATAAGTTGAGAGTCGTTTATAATCCGTGTCCTATTATTTCTAACACAGGGCACTTTAGTAAGCGGAATACCATCCTATTTTCAGGAACCCTTTATGAAGGGAAAGGTTATAAGGATCTTATCCGAGCATTTGCTATGATTGCTCATCAGCACCCAGACTGGAAGATTGTATTGGCTGGCAATGGTGAGGTGGAGCAAGCACGATTCTTAGCTCGTGAGTTGGGTATTGACGATCAGGTTGTATTGTTAGGGTGGGTGAGTGGAGAGGCTAAGCATAAAGCCTTTAGTGAAGCTAAAGCACTTTGTCTACCGAGCTATGCAGAAGGCTTCCCCATGGCGGTTCTTGATGCCTGGGCATACGGATTACCTGTCATAACGACTCCCGTTGGTGGTGTGCCTGATGTTGCAATAGATGGAGAAAACATGCTTCTATTCAATCCTGGTGATGTCGATAAGATGGCAGAATGCTTGGAAAGAATAATTTCAGATGATGTATTGAGGGCGAAGCTATCTGTAGAGTCTCAGAAGCTTGCTGCAGACAAGTTCAATCTTAGTATAGTTACGGATGAACTCGGAAGAATTTATGAGGGTATAAATTAACGAAACGATAGATATTAACGATAACGAAAACGAACGCTCGGCTCGAAGAGACGCTTCACACTTGAAGAATGAATACAGGGGATTGCCTTCGGCAAGAAATAGAGCAATTTTGAAACAAATCAAACAAGATATTTTTCTGCAGATTTCTCTGAGAAAAAAAAGACCTGCTAATCGCTTAGCAGGTCAAGGGGTTCGAGGTCTTCGTAGTCGAGGAGGGCATCGAAGCAAGGGCATTGCTTGAGCCATTCGTTGGGTTCGATGCGGCCATTGCCATCGAGGTCGGGGGAGAGGTCGCGGTGTCCCATGATGATGGCGGAGGGGAACTGATCGGTGAGGCGCTCGAGGAGGGCGCGCATGCTCTGGCGTTGGGCTTTCGTGCGGGTGTCGCAGGCATAGCCGGCAGCATCGAGGCCTCCTTCATAGCAGATGCCGATGGAGTGCTGGTTATGGCCCTTGCAATGAGCGCCTACTTGCAAGAGGGGACGACCCTCGTGGACCTGACCGTCACGGGTGATGTAGTAATGATAGCCGATGTCTTTCCAGCCGCGCCGGAGGTGGTCGGCCTTGCATTGACTGAAGGTGTAGTGCTGCGTGGTCTTCGTGCCGCTGCAGTGCAGGATGATAAGGGTGATGACTCGCACGGGGGGAAGAGAGTTAAGAGTTAAGAGTTAAGAGTTAAGAGTTAAGAGTCAGTTCGAGCAGTGCTCGAAAGATAAGAGTTAAGAGTTAATAGTTAAGAGTCAGTTCGAGCAGTGCTCGAAAGTTAATAGTTAAGAGTCAGTTCGAGCAGTGCTCGAAAGTTAAGAGTTGAGAGTTAAGAGTTAATAGTTAAGAGTTAATAGTTAAGAGTTAATAGTTAAGAGTTGAGAGTCAGTTCGAGCAGTGCTCGAAAGATAAGAGTTAAGAGTTGAGAGTTAAGAGTTGGGAGTTAAGAGTTGAGAGTTAATAGTTAAGAGTTGGGAGTTAATGGCAAAGGAGAGTATAGTCGGGGAGAAGAGTTTAGCGTTTGCGAAGAGGATAGCCAAATGCTACAAGTACTTACGTAGTAAGAAACGTGAGGACATCATGTCTAAACAATTGCTTCGGTGTGGTACAAGTATCGGTGCCAATGTTCGTGAAGGTCATTATGCTCAAAGCAAGAAAGACTTTATCAGCAAACTCAACATAGCCCTGAAAGAGGCCGGTGAAACTGATTATTGGCTGGATGTCATTCACTCTGCGGATTACTTCACTGATGCAGAATACAAATCCTTGAAGTCCGATAATGATGAACTCATTAAGCTCCTTTCTGCTATCATCAAGAGCTCTAAATCTAATTCTTAACTATTAACTCTTAACTTTTAACTGATTACTTCATCAGCTGCTCTCTGCTATCATCAAAAGCGCCAAATCTAATTCTTAACTCATAACTATTAACTCTTAACTGATTACTTCGTCAGTTGTGTAAACAGCTGGACGTAGTAATTGATGTGACGATGGCGGTGAGGATGGTGACGACGATGTCAAAGACTCGCTTGATGGTTCGCTTAGTTGATTCTTTCATAATATTCTTGTTTTAAGTTTTAATAATTCTCCATGTATCGCGGGTATCTACACGGATTTAATTCTGGTTCCCGAAAAAAACCGAAAAACCGAAAAAGGACGAAAATGTAGATAGATAGCCACGTATTTCGAGTAACTTTATAGTCTCCACGTATCTCGGGTATCTGCACGAATCTAATTTTGGTTCCCGAAAAAAGACGAAAATACGAAAAAGAACGAAAATGTAGATAGATAACCACGTGTCTCGATTAACTATATATTCTCCACGTATCACACGTTTCTACACGGATCTAATTCTGGCTCCCGAAAAAAGACGAAAAAAAGAAAAAATGCGATAATTTTGTTTTATCCACGCGCTCGATTAACGGGATGACGCCTTGTGGGGCAGGAGGTTCAGAGGTTTGCCACTCTGAAAACGAGTTTTCAAGATGGCTTCCTCAGAACATCCTACGGCTCAATGCTGGAGCAATGAGCCTATCCCGTTTATCGCAACGCCTAAAAGAAGGTTTTCGTAATTTTCGCGATTTTCGTGATTTTCGGAATCTAAAAGATACGCGGAGATACGCGTGATACGTGGAGGCTGGTTAGAGATTAGGGCTCGGGCGTATCGCCGCCGGTGTTGCCGCCGTCATCTTCGGGCGTCCAGTCGGCGGTAGTAGCGCCTTCGGTCTCGGCCTTGAGGGCAGCAGCCTGAGCCTTGCGAGTGATGGTCTTCTCGAACTCGGCGTCGCGGCGGAGCTGCTCGAAAGCCTTGCCGGCCTGGAAGTTGACGGCCATCATGGTGATGTTCTGGGCGGAGAACTCTTCCTTCTTCTCGATGCCGGTGCTGGAGATGGAGGGGGCGAAGGTGCCGATGTCTCCGAGGTCGATCTTATACCCCTGGAGGATGAGCTCGCGCATGCAGACGGAGAGCTCGGTGAGGATGCCGACGATGGTGCCCTTCGAGTAGACGCTGTTGTGGTCGGTGATGTGCTCGGCAAGCTCGTTGATGCTGACGACACCAGTGAGCTGCAGCTTGGCATACGCTTTCTTGGCCTCTTCAGCATTCATGGGATTGGCCAACATGGCCACACTGTACTGGATCTTCTTCATAGATAAGAGGATTGGTTAAACATGTTACTTTCGCAGTGAGAAACCCATGGATACACACGTAGGTGCGTAGCGCGATTCAGATACGTGTGTCGGCCGATTCACTTACGTCTTCTCCCTAATGCAATGGGGTGGTCGTGGCGCCGCACGCGGGTGCTCCTGGATCTCTTACGTGGTGCAAAGGTACGACATTATAACGCCCAAAATGTGGGTTTGCCTCTCCTTCCATAAGCACGCTCTTCATTCCATGTGATTCCATGTGCAAGGGCCACGTATCATTATGTTCTCCACGTATCTCGCTTATCTGCACGGATATAATTCTGGTTCCCGAAAAAAGACGAAAAAACGAAAATATGCGAAAATTTTGTTTTAACAACGCACTTGATTAACGGGATGATGCCCTTGGGCAGGATGTTTAGAGGTTTGCCACTCTGAAAACGAGTTTTCAAGATGGCAATCTCTAAATCTCCCACGGCTCATTTCCAAAGCCATGAGCCTATCCCGTTCATCGCATCGCCTTAAAGAAGTTTTCGTTTCTTTCGTCATTTTCGTCATTTTCGAAATCTAAAAGATTCGTGAAGATGCTCGCGATACCTGGAGGTTATACTTCATTATCGCAACGCATTAAAGAAGATTTTCGTTGTTTTCGTTGTTTTCGTCATTTTCGGAATCTAAAAGATTCGTGAAGATGCTCGCGATACGTGGAGGCAATATAGAAGATTTCCGTGAATTTCGTATTTTTCGTGGTTTTCGGAATTAAAACAGATCCGTGTAGATCCTCGTGATACGTGGAGTTCAAATATTATTCGGGATTAAAATAGATACGCGTGATACTCGTGATGCGTGGAGTTAATAAAACCTGTGGTTAGGAGTTTCATTGAATTCAAAGAGTGTTGTAGTTAAACTCATGTGATTAAATATTTATGAACTTATTCTTATGTTAAGCTATAATTTTAAATACGCTCTATTGTTGCCTTTCTTGATGAGTATCCCCTCACGACGTTTCAGACTTTGGATACTGAAGAAATATCATGTGAAAATAGGTGAGGGAACCGTTATTTTAAGGAATGTTATTATTTGGACTGGTTGTAATATAGAAATAGGAAAAGGTTGTGTAGTCAATTCAAATACTATCTTGGACGGAAGAGCAGGGAAAATAGTCATTGGCGATCGTGTGGATATAGCCAGAGACTGTGCTCTTTGGACTATGGAACATGACCCTCATACTCATGAACCGAAAAGGGGAGATGTGATGATTGGAGATTATTGCTGGATAGGATTCCGTTCCATCATCATGCCCGGTGTGACTGTTGGCGCCAGTACGATCTGTGCGGCTAATGCTGTTGTTACGAAAGACGCTGAAGCGAATAGCATTTATGCTGGAATACCTGCCAAAAAAATTGCTCAACGCAATAGGACAAAAGACTATGTACTCTCTTTTAATTCCAAGTATATGTAGCATCTGTAGTATAACTTTTTTTTAATGTGTGAGCTATTCCATTCAATTCTCATTTTGGTCATTTAAATAAATCGAGTTTTGGTGAAATGTAGGAAGTTCTTACTCGTTTTGAATACACCTCAAAACGTGTTTCAAATAGAATCTGGAAGTGCTTTAAGAAGTAACATGCTTATTAAGGCTCTTACCGGGATGGGATGCGTCGATATCATCTGCTTTTCAAGGTCAGATTTAGTCTCCAATATTCCAAACTGTAACGTCATTTTTTCTGAAGCCATATGGGATGAAAAGGATTTCAAAGAGGTCTTATGTTCGCTGTTCAGAATGACGGTGCGGCCTTCAGATCCTTATTCTTATTTCCAGGTAAACAAACAAAAAGCCTCCATCGTAGATTCTTTTGTGAATCAAACAGATTATGATTTCATCGTATGTCGGTATGTCCAAACGGCTATTATTTGTGGTCTGCTAGCTTATAAAGACAAGCTGGTCATAGATGCTGATGATAATCTCTCTGTCGTTCGCAGATTCCAAGCTATTCAGACCCATTCATTTCTTTATAGATGGAAACGGCAGTATGAGTCCAAGAGAATCCGCATCATGCTGAAGAGCCTCTTATCAGGCATTCATTGTTCTTTCTGTTCAAACCCTTTGGAATTACCTTCACCAAAGACGGTTTTCTTGCATAACACGACCATCCTCAAACAACCTGTTGCAGATCTGTCCAATGACAGTGTACCTCGAATCCTTTTTATTGGTTATCTCCGATATTTCCCAAATCAACATGGTATCGCACATTTCGTAAAAACCATTTTCCCACGGATTAGAGAACGAATCCCCGCTGTTGAACTCCACGTTGTTGGCGATGGTGACCCCGAATTTTTAACCTATCTGAATGCACGGGACGGAGTGAGGGCTGTTGGCATAGTCGATGATCTTGTTTCTGAGTATCAAAAGGCTACAGTCGTTGTCATCCCGATATACTATGGCTCTGGAACGTGTGTGAAGTTCGCAGAGGCATTGCTGATGAATCGCCCCATTATTTCCACTCCAGTTGGGGCCAGGTGGTATAGCGAAGTGTGCCGGGATGGTGAGGACTATATGTTGGCAAATGATGACGATGAATTTATTCGTAAGACCCTAACCCTCCTTACCTCTTTGTCCTCTGCAAGAGAGATGGCCCATAGAGGATATGATATTGGTGAGAAATGGTTTTCTCAAAAACGTTTTGTGGATATAGTGAAAAATGCCATTTTAAGTTCATGACGGTTATCATAGGTTCAGATCAATGCCAAATGTATTAAGAAAACTATATAATATTCTCACAGATTGGCAGTTGCTGCGTTCGGTGTTGTGGAGAAGAGTATATTTAGAAGGTTATCTCCCTTTCGTGATATCCAGGCGCCAAGCCCGCTATGTGAAGAAACTGAAACATAAAGATTTTGTCAATGTGGTATTCCTCCCGATGAGCGTGGCTATGTGGAAATACCAACATATCTATGAGTTGCTGAAAAAGGATCATCGTTTCCGCGTCTATCTTTTCCTTTCACCTTTTGCCAATTTCACAAAGTCTCAACGATTAGAACAGCTCCAGGCTATGCGTGCCTTTTTTGATCAAAAGGAGATGAAGTATGTTGATTATGAGCTTGAGGAAGGTAAACCGATGATTGACATCCGCAGCGTGGTTGACCCTGATATCATTTTCTATACCCAACCCTACAAAGGGGTTATGGAAGAGGTTCGTAGACATTCTCATTTCTATGACAAGCTGCTGTGCTATGTGCCTTATGCATTTCTTCCTCGCAGGCAAGAGATGTTGTATAAACGTACCTTCAACACTTATGCTTGGAAGCTGTATTATCCTACGAAATGGATAAAGGATTATGCGAAAAGTGTTAATAGGAACAAAGCTCGCAACGTGGTGGTCGCTGGCTATCCAGGGGCTGATGACTATTTCACACCGATCAAAATAGATCCATGGAAAGTGAAGGATCGTAGCAAGAAGAGGATCATCTGGGCTCCACATTTTACCATCAGAGAGAACGTTGGCTTTTTTCATGTTTCTTATTTTCTTGAGATGGCTAAATATATGCAAGAGTTGGCCATGGATTATGCCGACCGCATAACGTTTGCTTTCAAACCTCATCCTGCTCTTTATACGCTTTTGTGTAATCACCCTGATTGGGGAGAGGAGAAAGCCAAGGAGTACTACGATTTCTGGGCGAACCATCAGAACGCCCAATTGGAGACCGCAGAGTTCGTTGACCTATTCAAAGGGTCGGATGCGATGATTCATGATTGTGGATCTTTCGTAATCGACTATCTGTATTTTGGAAAACCTACGCTTTATGACAATCCCAACATCGACGATGCGAAAGCTTCGGCCGATGAATTAGGGACTCACGCTTACGATGCCCATTATCGGGTAACATCTCTTTCTGACATCAAGAAGTTTATAGATGATGTGGTGCTAGGCGGTAATGACCCTCTGGAATCCGTTAGAAAGGAGTTCTTCGATACTTATCTACGACGCACAGACAACCGGACAGCTTCGCAATTCATCTATGATGACATTGTGAATTCGATATGGGGGAATCCAAAAGATGGAGACAAGTAGGATGATGCAGAATCCAATCGTAGAGTCAGCAAATGCAACGAGAAACAATATGGTTCAGGTTTTCAGAGCCTTCGCCATCATTGCTGTCGTCATGATTCACACGAGTGCTCAGGGGTATCAACAAGTATTCGTCCGTCCTTTCATCAATTTTGCAGTTGCTACATTTCTCTTTCTATCGGGCTACCTCACTAAAATTGAAACCGATAATTGGAAGCATTTTTACATTAAGCGTATCGTTAGAGTGGCCATTCCCTATGTCATCTGGTCCGTATTTTATACATTCGCTTCCCGGCATCCTGAGAAATTACTGACCAATCTCCTGGCTGCAAAGGCGATTGTCCCGATGTATTTCATCTTTGTATACATTCAGTTTGTCATATTGCATCCTCTTTTAGGTAAAGTCGCGAGATCTAAATATCGTTTTTTGGGATGGTGGGTAGCACCCTTGTCTGTGATTGCCTTTAAGTATTATTGGCTACTGACTGGTCAGGAACAGAATCATTATCTCAAACTGATTTGGTCAGATGCTTGTCTAGGGTGGTTTACCTACTATTACTTGGGGCTGGTATTGGGGAACCGCATTATTGAACGGTCCTATTCATTGAAGAACCTGATGTGGTTGTATATCGTTTCGATTGTGATTCAGATGGCTGAGGGGTATGGATGGATGTTGCTTGGTGAGACGAACTGCGGAACGCAGGTAAAGTTGTCTGCCTACCTGACAAGTTCCCTGTTCCTGCTGATGGTATACACCATTCTCCGGAAAGGAAAATATGATATCAGAAACCGGTTCCTCCGAATGCTCGGTGATTATTCGTTTGGAATCTACTTATGTCATATCATGATAATGAAGATATTGACTGCTTATGTGCCGTTATACACAGGCTTACCATACCCTGTTACCTCAGTTTGTGTGTTGCTGTTGAGCCTGCTCTTTTGCTTCTTATGCGATAGGGTTTGCGGACCGAAAATAAGTAGATGGCTCGGTATAAGGTAACTGAACTTAAATTGTCTATCAATCTGGCCATTAATAGAAGCCGAATCACACTTATTCCACAAATTCACGAATACTCCGCTTCCGTTTATCGCAAAGCCCTGAAAGTTTTCGTATATTTCGTCATTTTCGTTACTTTCGGAATGGAATAAAAGATACGTGCAGATCCGTGCGATAGGTGTAGAAAATATATGTGATTCTGTGTGATTACGTGACGAAATATTTGTGTAAATAAAAGAAAATCATTATCTTTGCATCGTTAAACCTATAACGAAAAAGAAGATAATGGGACAAGAAGAAAAACATGTATGGCAAGCACGTCCGATGAGTAAGTCGGAGCTCGCCATGGCCTATGCACCGAACTTGACGACACAAGGTGCCGTGAACCGTCTGATGGACTGGATCCGTCATAACCCTGAACTGATGGAGGAACTGAAACGTACGGGATACCGTAAGCAGCAGAAGATGCTTACTTCCTATCAGGTGCGGATTATCTTCAGTTACCTCGGGGAACCGTGAAAGCTCCACGGATCGGTATTCTCCACGGATCGCACTGATTTAATTCTGGTTCCTGAAAAAAGACGAAAAACCGAAAAAAGACGAAAATGTAGATAGATAACCACGCACTCGGTTAACGGGAAGATGCTATTTATTGGTTCCCGAAAAAATGCGAAAAAACGGAAAAAGACGAAAATGTAGATAGATATCCACGTATCACGCGCATCTACACGGATCTTTAGCCACTCACTCGATAACGGGATGGCCCTTTGGGCAGGAGGTTTAGAGGTTTGCCACTCTGAAAACGAGTTTTCAAGATGGCAATCTCTAAACTTCCTAAGGCTCAATGCTGAGCAATGAGCCAATCCCGTTCATCGCAACGCTTAATAGGAGATTTTCGTTCCTTTCGTCTTTTTCGTAATTTTCGGGATCTAAAAAATACGTGAAGATTCTCGCGATACGTGGATGAAATACTTCATTATCGCAACGCCTTCAAGAAGATTTTCGTTATTTTCGTCTTTTTCGTAATTTTCGGAATCTAAAGATCCGTGAAGATCCTCGCGATACGTGGAGACATATCCCTCAGATTCGTAGGGGACAGTAACAGATGGAACGGATGTTTTTATTAATTGTTGATGATTCTCAAAAACGCAAAATAAGTTTCAAAAGTTCCTGCGCGCGCGTGAGGAAAGTTAAAAAAACACGTTTTTATCTGTTACCTGTTACCATTATTCGAGCATTGCGGCTAATTTGCGGCGCTGCTGCATCTCGTCCGTCGTGTAGCGAACAACGACATAACCGCGTACGTGTCGCACCACTCTCTGTTCGAACCCGAGTTCCCGGAACGCCCGTCCGATATTCACGGCACTGAGCTTCTGCGAGATGCCGCACGCTATAATCTGTAAGGCCAATGCCACGGACATGAACTCACCTGTCTCGCCTGGCATGGGAGGACGGAAATACTCCTGCACCAGTTCACGCTCCAGACGTGGCGTCTCGAAATGATGGTTGTGTTCGTTCAGCTGCTGTATCTCCTCACGCGAGAACCAGTACTGGAATCCACTCTTATAGAGATGGTAGGCCTCTGCATAGATACGCTTATAGTCGAAGGGATGTTCGCGCGGTGAGCGGATGCTCTCCACCTCAAACGGCAGCCATCGTCTGTTGCCTGTAGGGTCGTTCAGAAAATGAATGTTATTACCCGTTCCGCAGAACGATGCGATATGTTTGCGGTGCTCATGGAAATGGGCGTAGGCGGCACGCTCGTCGATGCTGGGCATGGTGACCGCCGCTTTCAGTTGGTTCAGTTCAGCCGGACGCATCGTATCCAACTCCTCGCAACAGATGAGTCCATACTGCGACAATGTCAGGAGGTCGTCACGTCCCATGCGGTTGGCGTTCGTCTTGGTATAGAAATAACGTTGCAGCTCAGGCGGCAGCAGGTGGTTGAACCACGTCGTCTTGTACGTGCCTTGTTCGCCGATGAGCACTAGAATGACATTGTTCACGACCGAGGGGTCGATCCATGCCGCCACCATCGCAACGAGCCATTTTCGCAAGTAGGTCTCAAACATCATCTGTTGCTCCGCACCGCCCTTCACGGTCACGGTTCGTGCCAGCTCAGCGATAGCACCCTGGCCTTCTGGCGGTAGCCGTTCTTCGTCACGCTGGACGTCCTCATCATTCACTCTACTGAGATAGGCTTCGAAAGGCTGATATTCGGCTATGAAGTCGCTCTCGATGACACGGTACACATCTTGGATGTTTACGCGTTGAGTCTGCGAGATCTCAGCCCACAGAGAGTTGACCACCCGGTCCGTAATCGGCAGCCAATGGTCAGCACCTGCCTTGTCATTCTCATCTTCAACATCCTCATCTTTCACATCCGCATACTCAACACGACCCGTGATCACATTATGTCGCAACCGTATATGACTTGACAAGAACCTCCGGATATCGGTCACGTTAGCCCAACTGCCATTTCTGTCTCCTCCCGTTGTGGAGGAGGGGAGGGGGCCACTCTTAAAGCACGCCCGAATAACCTCTTCCGTCTCGTCGTAGTCGGGAAACATCTTCTTTGCCCAAGCCACTGCCACCTCCTCGTTGAAGCGTAAGTGGCAGAGCTTATACCCCACGCGCATCACGTAGTCATTATGGTGCCCCGGTGCATACACAGCACCATCAGCCTCCACTTCGGGACGCACCTTTCGTTCGTACACCCTTTCAATCCTTGCCCATTCACGATTACGTCGTTTCTCGGACTTCGCCCGTTCCACTTCGCGCGAGCCATATTCCTCTATCTCCTCGATGGTGAAGGCCACGGCATTTGTGTTGCAGAAGACCCGTGCGTCGTGCGCCAACCCTGAGAGACGTGTCACGTTCTTACACTGCATGTCCGTCGTCACGCCCAGAAGCTGACTATAATATGCATTACCTGCGGCGAACACCTTCCAATAGTATTGTGTCTGCTGCGTCAGCGTGAACGAACTATCCAACTCATAACGGAAGAGAATACGCAACCCCTCTCCGCTAATGGTGGTGTAGCACAACAACGTATGAGGGTCCTGTTCAGCTTTCGCTCGCAAGGCGTCGATGTTTTGTCCATTATCCATCTGCCCGTCGCCAGCTGTGCCGACATGATCGATATCCACGAGGCTTAGGCCGGTGAGTGCGACGACCTCCTCTTTTCGCTTCCCCCCTTCGAAAAGTGCAGCCACGCCAAATAGAGGGCATGACTCCTTGATGGCCTTTTCATGAGTGAGGCGATAGCTTTTGGTGAGTGACTGCAGACGCTCGTCGGCGCGAATCATCTCGACGATATCCTGCAACGTACTGTGCTTCGGTTGCTTGGAAGTGTAATTAGTGAAGAATGAGAGGTGCATAGTAAATGAATGTGTATTAGTTAATTGTTATATTCCTCAAATAACTCGCGTAAGTTGAATTATAATTCAAGTTTAGGTTGTAGAACAAAAACCTAAAAAACACATCTTCTGATGTCTGAGGTCTATCGACCTTCATTGGTGTCACGTTCGTCTGTGCACGAAAGCTAGCTTTCGCACGACGTCCGCCCCCCCAATGGTTTCGCAAGCAAAACTCAGACATCATTCAAGGAAAAAACATCGCGCTTCGCTTTAAAAAACCAAGTTCGTTTGTCAACATAAAGGTGTTTTTATAGTTTTTATCTAAGAATTCCAGAAAGTTGAATTAGTTAAGAGTATAGCGTTGAGCATTTGTGCAGACTCAGCGTACAAAGATAGGGAAAAGGGAAGGAAGAACAAACATATGTAGATTATCTTTCACAATCAATAACGACCTATTGCCGTAAGCGGCAATGGCTCAACATTTATTTCAATGAAACAACAGACATTTCATGGTTTCAATGCCGCTGCCCTGCGCAGCTTTGGCGCAGAGATCAAGTCGCTGGCGAAGTACAGTACCCAGAGCGACCAAGAGTTGTCGCGCACCTATCACGTAGGTACGCACACCATTCAAAATGTCTAAACGGGCAATCCTACTACCTCTATCGTAACGTACCTACGTGTGCTGGAGCTGCGAGCCCGCGAAGCGTACCTCACAGAGGCGGAAGTGAAGCGAATCCTGATGAGGTTCGTGGATAGGTTGATGGAATAATTGCAAATAATCGGATCACACATACGTCAAAAAATCTAAATATTCAGAATGATTTGCAGATATTATCGCGTTGGTAGAGTTCCAATTGCAATAACAGATTACAATAATACAATAAGCAAACTCCATCAGGCAATACAACAGGGGGAAAAAGGTTATGTGTGTGTTACCAACATGCGTACTGCTACCCTCGGCAATAAAGATGATGGATACTATGCAGTAACGGAGAACTCCTTAATGAATGTGCCTGATGGCACACCATTAGTCTGGTGTGGAAAATGGTGGGGTATTCATGAAGTAGAACGCGTATGTGGCCCCATACTCTTTGAAAAGATGTTGGCAGACAAAGAACATGGGTTCAGACATTTTTTTCTTGGGGATACTGATGAGACATTAGAAGCACTAACAAAAAAAGTCTCTGAGAAAGACGAAGCCGTCATTTCCGGCAAATTCTCTCCCCCTTTTAAGCCATTGGAAAAATATGACTTGAAAGCTCTTGCCTCATTGATTAATGAAAGTGGTGCTAATATCGTTTGGACATCTCTTCGTGCACCAAAACAGGACTATCTTGGCCAAATGATTACCCCTTTTCTTAATGATGGTGTCATTCTTATTGGTGTCGGAGCTGCTTTCCGAGCCTATTTAGGTGAACTGAAAGTCGAGGATGGAAGTTTGCTTCAGAAATTTGGTCTTGGTGGCTGGGCTATGTTGCGTAGTAATAGTTCTGTCTGGAAAGAGATAAGATGGTATGTCAAGCATACGTTTGTGCTGATATGCCATTTCTTCGACATCAAATGGCGAAAACTACGTGGAAAAAAATGTTATGAACTTTAGAGATTAGTTATATGAAAAAAGATAGACCATTTAGCGGTAAACATGTTCTCATATTAGAAGGCTATTGTAAGCAAGTCCTGCCATTCATCCGTGGCTTTAAGGATTTAGGTTGTGAGGTGAGCGTGTTGTGTGGGTCTCGTTTAGATTGCGGCTATGCTTCTCGACTGCCAGATCACAAGATATTAGGTGTATGTGATTTGCATAAGCCTGAGGAATCAGAGGAGTATATTGTCAAATTGGTGAAAAGTGGTATCTATGATATGGTTTTTGCACCATTTGATTTCTCAGCTCGCATACTTTCACATAATAAAGAAGAGTTGTCCAAGTACTCCATCATTTATGCTAACGATAGCATTGTGTTTGATCGCGCAAATAATAAGGAAGAAGTAATGCGCGTTTGTATGGAAAATGACATTCCATGTCCACAAACCTTTTTTAGCGTTAAACACATTGAAGACATCAACAATAAAATACAATTCCCGGTGATTATCAAACCGCATAGCATGTATGGTGCCAGAGGTTTTCATCTATTCCATTCTGCAGACGAGATGAGTGAATATGTAATCAGCAAAGGAATTGATTTAAAAGATTATGTAATTCAGGAATATATACCTGCCGGAAGTCGGGTGATGGGTGCAAACATCATGGTAGATAGAAATGGAAACGTCAAGAGTTCATATCTATATATCTGTGAGCATCTATATCCTGAAGAAGGGGGGACAAGTACCTTGAACGCCATTCTTGTAAGACCTGATATCAGTGCAGAGTGTGAGAGATTGGTGAAACTGATGGGGTTACATGGTGAAATAGGTGTAGACTTAATGCTGGATTGCCGCGACAATATGGGGAAAGTAATAGAAATAAACCCGCGCCCTGTCCATGGTATTGCCCTAGGTTTCTATGCTGGTGTCAACCACGCCCAACAGATTTTAGAGGATGCCTTTGGTAAAGAGGTGACTTCCATGGATATCGTCAAGCCTAAAACAGCAAGCCGCATTGGGCAAACGGATATGTTGTGGTTCCTATCATCTAAAGATCGCTTCCGTAGGTTGTCTTGGCAATTAGGCTATAAACCCGTTAAGGAGCAAATGTTCTATTGGGATGACCCAGCTCCATGGTTCGCATTTCTATTCCAAGGTATAAAAGATTTCAAAAAGAAGATGAAAGAGAAAAAGCAATAATAAGTTCAATTTTAATAACGTATCAACTATGAAAAGAGATCTTAGCTATTTAAAAGATTGCCCCATAGCCGTACTCGGTGCAGGAGCTGTAGGCATGACGTTGGCTGCTGATTGCAAACTTGGCCAGCCGGAGAGAGAGGTGAGGCTGTACAGCCGCAGCCCGAAATCCATCGCATACATGGATAGAACAGGAATTCAAATGGATGGTATCCAAAGGAACCTATATGGCTTCGAACGCAGCGGACGAGCTCATCTTGACATGTATACCAACGACATGGAGGAAGCCGTGAAAGGTGCTAAGTTTATTCTGATGTCCATCCCTGCGTTAGCGCATGAAGATTATTTGAGAAAACTCGTCCCACTGTTGGAAGATGGTATGGTGGTTCACACCTATCCTGATAATTATGCAAGTTTCTTGCTTCGTAAGTTTATGCGCGAAGCGGGGTGTAATAAAGACGTGATTATTGGAGGATGGGGTAGTGCTCCCTATGGCACCCGAGTGGAGAAAATCCAAGGTTTCTGGACGAACCACGTAGGGATTAAGTATCGTGCCATCTCGCTCCGTGGAGCTTGCTTACCTATGAGCGATATGGATGATTTCATTGAAAGTGGTAAGTATCTTCCCTGCATGGATTCCGTTTATACAGGAAATGGTCCTGAGCGTGGTGATACAATGATAGACATTGGATTCTCAAATATTAACCCAGTGATTCACGTTCCTGCGTCTCTGTTGGGCGTCTCAAGCATGGAGAACTGGTCTTTGGTGTATGGTAACGAACCTGAGAGTTATTCAATGTATAGTCATGGCCTGTGCCCTTCTATCTGTCGCGTACAATATCAATTCTACCAGGAGCAGGTAGCTATTGCCAAGGAGATAGGTATTGACTATCCGAAATGGGACTATGAAATGTTCTTTAGTCGTCGCAGTATCCTGACACAAGAGTATATGGGTCTAGATGAGAATGGCAAGGACAATGTGGTATTCCCCCTTGATAAGCCTTGCGACGAAGGTAATACTGGCCCGAACAATATCAATCATCGATATATTACAGAAGATATTCCTGTGGGTTGCAAAATCTATCATGACTTAGGAGTGAAGTTTGGCGTTCCCACACCGATTATTGATGCGATGATCACTATTGGCGGAGCCTTCCATGAAAAGAGTTTCTTCAAAGAGACGAAATATAATCTGGATTATCTAGGAATTGGTCATATGACCAAGGAAGAGCTTCGGAAATATTTGTATGAGGGTGTTTATACCCCTCAGTCTGAGTCGTAAGATCTCTATTATACCCTGCGGCATTTTATTTTGTCGCAGGGTTCTTTATTTCATTCCATGAATATCTTAACTTTTGACATAGAGGAATGGTTTCATCTCCTCGATTTTGATGCTACACGCACAGAAGCAGAATGGGGTAAATATGAAGTTCGAATCTACGAGAATGTTGAACGTATATTTAACATTCTTGACGCGACTCATACAAAAGCGACTTTTTTTGTAATAGGATGGATTGCTAAGACATACCCAGATCTAATAAAAAAAATTGCGGAAAAGTATCAAATTGGTTGTCATACCATGAACCATCAGTTGGTTTGGCAGCAGAGTCGTAAAGAGTTTCGTGATGATGTTGAGCAAGGAGTGAAACTCATAGAAGATATAACTGGCCAAAAGGTCACTGCGTTCCGTGCTCCAGGATTTTCTATTCGTGAAAGTGAAGGATGGGCTTTTGAAGAGTTGAAAACACTGGGAATAGAATATGACTGCTCTGTGTTCCCTGCACAACATGCTCATGGGGGAATGCCTTCCTTTGGCATGGCACAGCCTGTCATTATCGACTATCAAGGCATTCAAATGAAAGAGTTTCCAGTGAGTACTCGGAATGTGATGGGGCATCATATAATCTTCTCGGGTGGAGGCTATTTCCGTTTCTTTCCCTATTGGCTCATCAAGCGATGGAGTCATGAATGTGGAGGCTATCTACTAAGTTATATTCATCCTCGTGATCTTGATGCAGAACAACCTATGCTTGAAGGATTGCCTCTGAAAAGGCGCTTCAAATCATATGTGGGACTAAGGGGCGCAGAAAAAAAGTTACGCCGCTATCTCACTGATTTTAAGTTCGTTGATGTCAAAACTGCTGATAGAAGCATACTCTGGGATAGAGTTCCTACCGTGAAATTGTAGTAATCTTTTATAAATATGAAGGGCCTAATCTTTATATTGCTATTATTTTTACCTATCCCATTCACCATTTGTGCTCAGGAGTACACCATGATGTCGGGACTCATGAATATCCCGACAGCTGAGGTGGCACAATCAGGAACTGTGCGATTGGGAGGTGCATGGCTTAATCGTGATATGACCCCTGACCAGTTCAACTATCAAGGGAAGAAATATGATACGGCGAACTTCGGCGTTGGCGTGGCGTTTTTTGATTGGCTGGAGGCTTCGTTCGGTTTCACACTTCTGAAATGGAAGCTCGCTAAATACCCCGAACGCCATGCGCGTTTCTATAATGAAGACCGGCATCTGAACGTGAAGGTTCGTCCACTGAAAGAAGGTAAATGGTGGCCCGCGATTGCTGTCGGAATGGATGATATAGATACTCCAAACCATATCGGGAAACCAGATGATAAGGGTAGGTGGAATAATTACTACCAGAACATTTACATCGTAGGTTCAAAACATCTGGATTTCGGAAGTGGCGGGGAACTGTCTCTTCATCTTGCATATCGTTATTTTACAAATGACCCAAACGAAGATCGAACAGGCATTGCCGGTGGTGTGGCCTATCGTCCTAATTTCTGCCGTGACCTTCGTGTGATGGCGGAATGGGATGGTCAGAATGTGAACGCGGGTGTGGATTGGTTGGCTTGGAAACGACTGTATCTGGCGGCAGGACTGACGAATGGAAAACGGCCATTCGGTGTCATCAGCTATCATTATGTGATTCCATTTTAATATTATCTCCACGTATCGCGAGGATCTACACGTATCTTTTATTTGGATCCCGAAAATTACGAAAATGACGAAAACAACGAAAACCTTCTTTTAGGCGTTGCGATGAACGGGATAGGCTCATTGCTTTGGCGATGAGCCTTAAGATGTTTAGAGGTTGCCTCTTGAAAACATGTTCTCAGAGTGGCAAACCTCAAGACCTCCTGCCCATAGGGCATCATCCCGTTAATCGAGTGCATTGTTAACACTAAATTTTCGTCCTTTTTCGTTTTTTCGTCTTTTTTCGGAATCTAAAAATATCCGTGTAGATACGTGAGATACGTGGAGAATATATTGTCATTGATATTTCTGTGACATCCATGGTTTTTGTGTGACATTAATAATGAAAAATACGATACGATTATTCTTTGAATTGGTCAGATGCGGCGCTATGGGCCTGATGCCTGAAGTGGCAGCGTTTCGTGGCGAGGTGGCTTGGAATAGCCTCTTCGAGATGGCTAATCGTCAGGCATTGGTCGGCGTGACCTTCGAGGCGGTGCGTAAGTTGCCTAAAGAGGTGGCTCCACCCATGGCTATATTGCTGCAATGGCTTGGGCTGGCTCGACAAATAGCAGCTAAGAACCAATTGTTGGATGAGAAAGCAGTGGAGGCTGAGCAGTGGTTCGCGAAGCGTGGCTTAGAAAGTTGTGTCCTGAAAGGGCAAGGTATGGCAAGACTCTATGCGAACCCTGAGAGTCGACAGCCGGGTGACATTGACCTTTGGGTGATCCCAAAGAAAATTAAAAATGGACAATGGACAATTTATAATGGGAACGGACGTTCATTGTCGGCACATCGGAGGGAGGTGATGAAAGTGGTGCATGAGGTGGGGGCGAAGGGATTGCCAACCTACCATCATGTAGATATGCCACTGTTTGATGATGTGGAGATGGAGGTACATTTCACACCGTCGTGGATGTTCTCGCCTCGGAGAAACAAGAGACTGCAACGTTTCTTCCAAGAGGAAGCGAAGAAGACACCGATTTCGACTGAGGCTGGTTTCCATGTGCCCTCACGACGGTTCAATCTGGTGTATGTACTCGTACATATCTATCGTCATCTCTTCGATGAAGGGGTGGGGTTGAGACAGGTGGTTGACGAAGGGCTATTGCTGCACAAGGGGTTGATAACGGAAACGGGCGCTCGGCCCAAAGGGGCGCTTGATACTTCAAGAACGAAAAGTGATGAGGAAATAATGATGCTGCTGAAGGATCTGGGGATGGAACGTTTCACGAAGGGTATGATGTGGGTACTGCAACGTGTATTGGGATTGGAACGTGAGTGCTTGCTCTGCGAACCAGATGAAGATGAGGGACGTTTCCTACTTTCTGAGATTATGCTGGCCGGGAACTTCGGCCAGTATGATGAGCGTAACCGCCATGCCAAGGACGAGAACACGTGGCAACGTTTTGTCCGAAAGACGCAGCGAAGCTGGCATTTCATCTCGCATTATCCCAACGAGGTGCTATGGAGTCCGGCATGGAAGGTGTGGCACTGGGTATGGAGACGGGTGACCCTCCGCGAGTAAGAGGGGGGGGAAGGGAACGATAACTGGAACGATATGTATTCGTTTACAGCGAAGAAATCAAGCAAATCAAGAACATAATCAAACAAAAGATATTGAAATGAAAGCCCGCCTCGGTTCTGTTGTTGGAACTGGGGCGGGCTAATTAATTATTGCCTCCACGTATCAGGGGGAACTTCACGTATCTTTTTTGATCCCGAAAACTACGAAAATGACGAAAACAACGAAAACCTTCTATATTACATCCACGTATCAGGGGAATCTTTACGTATCTTTTATTTGCATCCCGAAAAATTCGAAAATAACGAAAATAACGAAAATCTTCTATATAATCTCCTCGTATCACGAGGATTTACACGTATCTATTTAAATCCTAAACGTCTATTGGCGTTGCGATGAACGGGATAGGTTTATGGCTTTGGCTTTGAGCCTTAGGAGATTTTGAGGTTACCATCTTGAAAACAAGTTCTCAGAGTGGCAAACCTCAAAACCTCTAGCCCATAGGGCATCATCCCGTTAATCGAGTGCGTTGTTAACACTAAATTTTCGTCCTTTTTCGTTTTTTCGTCTTTTTTCGGAATCTTAAAAGATCCGTGTAGATACGCGTGATACGTGGAGAATATTTTATTTAGTTCCCGAAAATAACGAAAATGACGAAAGTAACGAAAATATTCTATATAATCTCCACGTATCGCGAGTATCTTCGCGTATCTTTTATTTGCATCCCGAAAATAACGAAAATGACGAAAACAACGAAAATCTTTTTTTATGCGTTGCGATGTACGGGATAGGCTCATTGCTTTGGCGTTGAGCCTTAGGAGTTCTAGAGGTTGCCATCTTGATAACAAGTTTTCAGAGTGGCAAACCTCAAACCTCCTGCCCATTGGGCATCATCCCATTAATCGAGTGGGTTGTTAACACTAAATTTTTCGTCCTTTTTCGTTTTTTCGTCTTTTTTCGGAATCTAAAAATTACGGGAGGGTGATGCGGATCTTGTGGGTACCACTGGCATACTGCTGGGGACGGCTGCCATCGGGCAGGAAGACGAGAGCAGTGGAGCCTTTGGGGATGGTGAACTGCCAATGCCATTGGTCGCCTTTGTAGTACCAAGAACTCTTGATGGTGCCAGCGGCAGATTCGTAGACAGCATCGAGATGGCCCAGACGACGGTCAGGGATGGGACGCATGAAGATGTTGCGGAAACCGGGTGCTGCAGGGTCTGCAGCAATACCGGCAGCCGTCTCCCATATCCACTGGCAGACGCACCCATAGGCATAGTGGTTGAAACTGTTCATGCCCTGTGGTCCCATGCCTTCGTCGATGGTGTAACTGTTCCATCGTTCCCAGATGGTGGTGGCACCATTGTCAACCGAATAAAGCCAGCTGGGGTTCTTGCGCTGGAAGAGTAGGTCGTAAGCGAGATCGGACATGCCATTCTCGGTGAGTGTCTTCATGAGGATGCTGGTGCCGAGGAAACCCGTCTGCAGGCAGCCGTCGTGAGCAGCGAAGTTCTCACGCAGGCGCGCAATCATCTTCTCTTTGGCCTCGCCGCTGACGAGATGGTTGCGGAGGGCAAAGAGAGCCGGCGTCTGCATGGTGTTGAGGATCTCGCAACGGAAGGTGCCATCGTCGTTGAGGAAATGTTCGCGCAGATAGGCACGTGCCTCGTCGGCCATCTGCTTATAGGGCGTAGCATCACGTCCTGTGGCTGCAGCCATATCGCTCATGTATGTAGCATCGATGGCCCAGTAGTTGGCGCTGAGATAACTCCAATAAGTGATCGCATCGGGACGTGGGCGTCCACGTTCGAAGCCACGTCCGCTACAGCTCTCGAGCGGTTCGTAGCTAAGCCAGTCGGCCCACTGATAGTTGCCATTCTCGGAGCTAAGCGCCTCGTGGTCGTAATGGGTCTCGTTGATGTGCGTCATATAACGGTTCATGGCTTCCCAGTTCTCGTCGATGATGCTGGCATCGCCAAACTGCTTCCATACGGTCCAAGGGACGATGATACCTGCATCGGCCCATCCCAAGCGCATCATGCTCGCATCGCCATACTGTCCCCAAGGGGCTACACCAGGGAAGCCACCTGTAGGACTCTGCGTGTCGCGCATATCGCGCATCCATTTGTGGAAGAAACGATCGGTATTAGCAAAGAAGGTACCTGTCTCGGTAAACACCTGTGTGTCGGCCGTCCATCCCTGACGCTCATTGCGCTGTGGACAATCGGTAGGTACGGAGAGGTAGTTGCTGCGCATGCCCCAGAGCGTGTTGGCAATGAGACGGTTGATGGCGTCGTTGCCCGTGAGGATACGGCCTGTCTCTAATTGTTGACTAATGGAAGAGACAGGGATGGACTGGATATTGGCAAACCGCACATCGCCCGTTGCCGTGATGGCGGCGTAGCGATAGCCAAAGAAGGTGGTGCGAGGGCAATAGGAGACAAAACCATCAGCGAAGTCAAAGGTGTAGGTGAGACGCATGTGGTGCTGATGTGTGCGGAGGTTGGTTCGGTGAACGCTACCCTCGGGTCCATCCATGCCACGCTTCTTGGAGCCATTGCCATCGTTGAGTAACTCACCTGGGAGGCAGGTGAGGGTAGTGCCCGTAGCTGCCTTAAAGACAAACGCGGGCACAGCAGCGGCGTTCTGACCGAAGTCGACGACCAATGTCTCGCCTGCATGGAGGAGAATCTCGTCTTTCGGACCATATTCGCGGTCTATGACAACTTTCCCATAGGCTTCGTCGGTAGCACCTTGAACATCCTTGTAGACGTAGGCCTTGGTGGTAGGTAGTGCGATGTCATGGCGGAGGTAGATCTCGGCACCATCCGATGGCAGCAGTTCACCGCTGAACTCGGCATTCACCTCAGGCGTCGTGAGTAGGTCTGTAGTCATGAAGCCCATAGGACGACGGGCATCGTAGCGCTCGCCTTCGAAGATGCCTGCATGCTGTACAGGGCCAGCGATGCCAGCCTTCCAGTCCGTGGTGTTGGTGAAATAGCGTTTGGTAGTTCCATTGGCATAGGTCACCTCTAACACGCCACGAAAAGCACACTTATGTCCGAGCATGCCTTCGTTGCCATTAGGCGTGACAATCTTATCAGCCCACCACCCCGGGGTGACCTGTGCGGAGAGGACATTCTCCTGACCAGCTTTGCGGTTCAAGACAGAGGTGATGTCGTAGGTGAAGGTGCGGCGTGTCTTCTTGGGGTGAGTGAAACCAGGCTTCAACACTTCATCGCCAATACGCTTTCCGTTGACATAGAGATCAAAGACACCAAGGCTCGTGGTCATCCATCGGGCACTGAAGATATTCTGCTCGTTGCGAAGGGTAGTGAGGAACCAGCTGGCCCCCTCGGCAGAGCAGCTGTTCTTGCCCTCATCGATGGAGCCAATCGCCACAGGGGCATTGGCGGCTGATAGCCATTGGGCGGCGTCCCATGCAGCGTCATCAAGGGGAGCGGCGCGCATGGAGAATGAAGGGGAGTGCGTACGGCAGGAAGAGAGAAAGAGGGAGAGGGGAAAAAGGAGGGCGAGGGAGAGGAGGGGGAAGAGGGGAAGGAAGGGGCGGGAGGGGCCCGACGGTGACCCGTCGGGAACAGTGGCCGTGGGGAAAAGGGAAGGGAGGGACATAGGGGAGGGGGAGTTGAGAGTTAAGAGTTAAAAGTTAAGAGTTAATAGTTAGGAGTTGAGAGGGTTAGAGGCTTTCGCATTCGGAGAGCCAGGCATCGCGGGAGGCGTCGCTGGGCATACGCCAATCGCCACGGGGGGAGAGGCTCACGCTCCCCACCTTGGGACCATCGGGGAGACAGGAGCGCTTGAACTGCTGCGAGAAGAAGCGGCGATAGAAGGTGGTAAGCCATTGCTTAATGATGGCAGAGGTGTAGACGCCATCGAAGGCTTTGGTGGCCAAGAAGAAGATCTTGGTCGGACGGAAACCCCAGCGCATGGCATAGTAGAGGAAGAAGTCGTGAAGCTCGTAGGGGCCTACGAGGTCCTCGGTCTTCTGCTTGATTTGGCCATGTTCGTCAGCAGGGATCAGTTCGGGGCTGATGGGCGTTGCCACGATGTCGAGGAGGATGGCCGAGGCAGCAGTCTCCTGTCGTTCGGCCACCCAACGCACCAAGTGCTGTACGAGCGTCTTGGGAACACCTGTGTTGACGCCATACATGGACATGTGGTCGCCGTTGTAGGTGCACCATCCGAGAGCTAACTCCGAGAGGTCGCCCGTGCCGATGACGAGGCCATTCAGTTGGTTGGCCAAGTCCATGAGGATCTGTGTGCGCTCGCGAGCCTGAGCATTCTCGTAAGTGACGTCCTGCTCAGCAGGGTCGTGGTTGATGTCGTCGAAATGTTGGAGCACCGCTTTGCGTATGCTCACCTCTTGGGTGGTGATGCCAAGCGCATGCATAAGGTCGACAGCATTGTTGTAGGTGCGGTCGGTAGTGCCAAAGCCAGGCATGGTGACACCCACGATGCCACGACGGTCAAGGCCAAGGAGATCGAAGGCACGCACGGTGACAAGCAGTGCCAACGTGGAGTCGAGTCCTCCCGAGATGCCGATGACTGCCGTCTGGGAGTTGGTATGAACGAGTCGTTTGGCCAGTCCTTCGGTCTGAATGGCGAAGATCTCCTGACAGCGCTCATCGAGGTCGCTGCCCGATGGTACAAAGGGATGGGCGTTGATGATACGGGTCAACTTGAAGTCATGTTGACTGATGAGCGCCGTGTCGACACTGGAGAATTGGTCGGCATCGGACAAGCGTATGGCAGAAGCAGCGAAGGTGGTGTTGATGCGGCGTTCGGCACGCAGACGCTCAACGTCAATCTCGCTCTCGATGATCTGTCCTTTCAATGAGTGGGGAGCCGCTTCGGCCAGCAGGCGTCCGTTCTCATAAACAAAAGCCTTACCGCTGAACACCACATCCTGTGTGCTCTCGCCAAAGCCTGCGGCACTATAGACATAACCACAGAGACAACGAGCACTCTGTTGCGCAAGAAGCCCCTTGAGGTAAGCGAGCTTACCCACCACATCGTTGTCAGCACTGAGGTTGAAGACAATCTCGGCACCATGAAGCGTCAAGCGTGACGATGGCGGGATAGTTGACCAGAGATCCTCGCAGAGTTCAACACCAAAGGTAAAGGAAGGCGTTCGGAAGAGTTGATGCGAGGAGATGCGCACCTGTTGTCCACAAAGCCAAACCATAGCATCGGCGGGCAATGCAGAAGCACTGTTGAACCACCGCATCTCGTAGAACTCACGGTAGTTGGGAAGGAACGTCTTGGGAACAAGACCGAGGATCTTGCCCTTCTGCAGGACGGCAGCACAGTTGAAGAGTGCGCCCTTATAGGGCACGGGCAGTCCGACAATGGTGATGATGTCGAGCGAACGAGAGAAATTGAGGAGGTGGATGAGCGCCATCTCGGCCTCGTCGAGCAACAGTTGCTGGGCGAAGAGATCGCCGCATGAATAGCCTGTGAGTGACAGTTCGGGCAGGCAGATGACTTCAATGCCACGGCCCTCAGCTTGGATGACGAGGTTCTCAACCTGTTGTACGTTGAATTTCGGGTCGGCCACACGCACTTCGGGTACGGCGGCTGCAATCTTAACGAATCCGTAGTTCATTTCCTTTTGGTCTTTTATGTGTTTCTGGGTGCAAAGTTAATGTTATTCTTCGAAACGGGTGCATTTTTTGAAGATTTTGTGCAAAAAGTTTGGTCAACAACGAAAAAAGCGTTTACTTTGCTCCAAGAAAACGGCGGCCATCACGCCGAACGAATTCTAACTAACACATTTTATTAACCTATAAACCCATTCAAAACGATGACAAAGAAATTTGTATGCACAGTATGTGGTTATATCCACGAAGGTCCCGAGCCCCCCGAGCGCTGCCCGCAGTGTAAAGTTCCTGGCAGTAAGTTCAAAGAACTGAAAGAAGATGCTGGACTGCAGTTTGTCACCGAGCATGTCATTGGCATTGCCAAGGACGCTGATCCCGAGATTGTTGCAGGACTCCGTTCCCATTTCGAGGGCGAATGCTCTGAAGTAGGTATGTATTTGGCCATGGCTCGCCAAGCTGACCGCGAGGGCTATCCCGAGATTGCAGAGGCCTTCAAGCGCTATGCCTTTGAGGAAGCTGATCACGCCAGCCGCTTTGCAGAGTTGCTGGGCGAGTGCGTCTGGGACACAAAGACCAACCTGAAGAAGCGCATGGAAGCCGAGTGTGGTGCATGTGCCGGCAAGATGGAGATTGCCAAGAAAGCCAAAGCCCTCGACCTCGATGCTATCCATGACACCGTTCATGAGATGGCCAAGGACGAAGCTCGCCACGGACAGGGCTTCCAGGGCCTTTACAACCGCTATTTTGGCGATAAGTAAGCGCTGACGCGACGTTCAGAAACAGACAGGGGCTGTGCCATAAGGCACGGCCCTTGTTGTTGAGGGGGAGGGGAGAAGGGAGGAAGGGGGAGGAAGGCAGAGAAGAAGGACCCGACGGTGACCCGTCGGGAACAGTGGCGCTTTGTAGGAGGGGAGGGAAGGGAGGAGATAAAGGGGAGAAGGGAGGGTAGAAGCGAGGAAGGAAGGGAGGAGGGGCGTCACTTGCGGAAACGGACGTAGAGGCGTTGTTGGAGGTTGAAGAGGGGAGCGTTGAGGGTGAGGAGGTAACCAGGCTTCCAACGGGCGCGAAGGGGAAGGCGAGAGGGGCGGAAGGTGTGGAGGATGGTTGTGAGACGCTCGCGGATATCGAGGCGCTGTTCGGGCGTAAACTCCTGTTCATGACGGAGGAAGAGACGATAGCACCCCAGGAAGTTCTCCCAACGGATGACCTCGTAGTGTTTGATGATGTCGGGGGAGAGACCTTCGTGCTTGAGACTCAGGAGCAGGTTGAAGTTGGCATCGATGAGGTCGAAGCGACGAATGCTGAACTGCGCTGTCTGTGCAGAGGGATGACGATAGTAGAAATAAACACCCTCGCAGGCGCGCACCTCGCGGCTATGAAGATAGTGGAGATGTGTAGCGTTCTCATCGCTATAAAGGCGGCAGGAAGTGTCGTAGGGGTAGTGCCGATGGAGAATTGTGCGCGTGACATAAAGGCCATGTAACTTCCATCGGTTGAGACTCTGTTTGCAAGCCTCAAGGCCATCGAGTGCACCGCCAGAGAGCAATTCGGCAGGTAGACCGAAGTCATGTTCTACGCCCGTGGCTGCATCGTGACACCTAAGTCGGAAGACAACACTGTCTGTAGATGGATGCTCACGAAACACTTCGAGGGCCCGTTCAAGAGCATCGGGTGAGAGCCAATCGTCGGCATCGAGCATGGTGACGTAAGGCGCCTCGGCCTGTTGTAGGGCCAGGTTACGTGCTACGGCATGACCACTGTTGGAAGCGGTCTGCAGGACAACAAATCGAGAATCAGCAGCTGCACGGCGTTGGAGAAGCGCGAGGGAGCCGTCGGTGGAGCAGTCGTCAACACAAATGGCCTGAAAATCGGTCATCGTCTGCTGCGCAAGCGAATCGAGACAACGAACGAGCGTTGACTCAGCATTATAAGCAGCGATGAGGATGGATATAGCAGGCATAGGCTGTCGAGGTTCAGAGATGAAGCTTCTTGCGCAGTTTGGGAATGATGGCCGTCTCACGCACAAGGATGCCATAGCTACGCCATGCAGAAAGGCACAAGAGACAAGCACCAACGGGATACTTCAAGAAAGGAGGCAACACGAGACAGACCGCCAATGTGGCCCCAACCAGAAGCGCTTGCTGCAGGGCCAGCGAGAACGTGGGCAACGTCATGCGGAAGTGGTAATGGAGGCTGTAGGTGATGCCGATAAGGAACATGTCGAACAACGAAGAGAGTGAGAGGCCAATGCCAGCACCGATGAGACCGAAATGTTGATAACAGACAGCGATGATGAAGAGCGAGAATGCATCGTAAATCACCTCCATGGCCAGATAGATGCGTGAGTCACCACAGGCCAAAGCGGTGTAGCTGATGGGAATGGTGATGGCACGCAGATAGGTGTAGAACACCGCGCAGATGGCCATCTCAGTGGCTGGGAGGAAGTTGCTGTTGTAGAGCAAGCGCAAGATGATGGGCATCATCACCATCATGCCGATGAGGAGAGGTGCGATGAGAAGTACGCTGACGCGTATCTGCTGGTTGATGGTCTGGTTGCGTAGGGTGATATCGTGGTTGACACTTGAGAGACGCGGAAAGAAGTCGGACTCGAAAGCCGCGAAGACAAGGCCGGCATAGGTGACCATCATCGTGTAGCCGACACGGTAGAACCCTACAATCTCATCAGAGCCATAACGTTTAAGAACGGCTTGAAGCGAGGTCGCCATGATGGCTCCAGCCACGGCTGCCAGAATGTAGGGAACGCCAATGCGGATCATCTGCCAACCATCGTGGAACACTTGTTTGGAGAAGATGGACACTCGCCAAGGATAGAGTGGGGTAGTGAAGGCCAGATGGATGGCGAGGACAGCCAAGGTGCTGATGTCGAGCGCAACAATGATTCCCTGTATGCCAAATGCCCAATAAAGAGGGACGGTGAGGCAGAGCGTGGAGACAGCTCCAAGGGCCGTGATGAGCGCCACACGCTTCAGGCGTCGTAGGCCCTTCAGTATGGATGCCTCACCTGCCGTCATGCCAAGCGCGATAATCATTGGCGCCAACAAAGCAATGCTCCACACACCACTCTGCTTGCCCTCGAAGAAAAGCGAACCCAACAATGGTGCACCGGCGATGCAGAGGAACGCGCCAAGTAACGTCGTCCACACACACCACGTGCGAACGACACACACGAAATGACGGATCTCGTCGTCTGTGCCATTCTCGAACAATTCGGACACATGACGGACTGAAGAGAATGGAATACCAAAGTTCGTAGCCTGATTCACCGACTCCGCGATGGTCATATACTGAGCCATCAGTCCGTAGCCAGCAGCCCCAAGAAACTTGGATGTAAGCTTGTTGCGGATGATGCTCATCAAGATCGTGAGACCCTGAACACCACCGAAAACCCCCGTGTATTTAAGCACGTGGTCCATGGTAGTTTTGGTGTGTCGCGACTCGATATTTGAGGCAGAATTCATGTTTTTGTTCAAATTTGTGGGCAAAGTTAATGTAAAATGCGGAGAAAAGTGTACTTTTGCGGCCGAAAAACGTTTAAATACTCAAAAAAAACAATGGCAGGCTATCTTGTAGAAGATACTCGTAAGGTGACAACCCACCGTTTATACGAGATGAAACAGAGCGGCAAGAAGATTGCAATGCTCACCTCTTATGACTATTCAATGGCTCAAATCGTGGATGGCGCAGGCATCGATGTCATCCTCGTGGGCGACAGCGCATCGAACATGATGGCAGGTAACGTCACCACGCTCCCCATCACACTCGATCAGATGATTTATCATGCTCGCAGCGTCGTTCGTGGCGTGAAACGTGCCTTGGTGGTATGCGATATGCCGTTCGGTACTTATCAGGTTGATCCTCAAGATGCAGCACGTAATGCAGTACGCATCATGCAGGAGACAGGTTGTGATGCCCTGAAGCTGGAAGGCGGCGTAGAGATCCTTCCTGCAGTGAAGCTCATCCTTGATGCCGGCATACCCGTAATGGGTCACCTGGGACTGACGCCCCAAAGCATTAATAAATTCGGTACGTACGCAGTGCGCGCACGCGAGGAAGCAGAAGCCAATAAGTTGCGTACGGATGCGCTGGCTTTGGCAGAGGTAGGGTGCTTCGCCATCGTCTTGGAGAAGATTCCTGCAGCACTGGCTACCGAGGTGTCGCAGAGCATCAAGGTTCCAACCATCAGTATTGGAGCTGGCGGTGGTTGCGACGGACAGGTGCTCGTCGTTCATGACATGCTGGGAATGAACAAAGGATTCTCACCGAAATTTCTGCGCCGATATGCCAACCTCTACGATGTCATGACAGATGCCATCGGACAGTACGTAGCCGATGTCAAAAGCGGTGATTTCCCGAACGAGAATGAACAATATTGAAAAAGATAATAATTAGGGTAGTTTTAACACTAAAAAGATGAATAATTGTAAAAGAGGCCGAGATTTTCGGCCTCTTTTTATGTTGTTCAACACAAAGGTAACTATATTTTGCAAAATATATTTCGGTTTATTAAAATTTAGTTATAATTTTGGCGTTCAATAGAGGCTCGCAATAAGTCTCGTGCTAACTAACAAAAGTATATTCGAAACGTTTGCAACCAAAAGGAAATCAAGTATTCAACATTTATATTAACAATGGAAAACAGTATTCTCAAGCGGAGACTCGCCCGAGGTGCGAGTTGCGCATGTGCTGCTCTTCTGCTTCTCGGAGGCACGATGAGTCTGTCGTCCTGTCAAGACGACTTGCTCACGGGCACTCCTTCGTGGCTTGGTAGCAGCATCTACGAAGAGCTGGAGAGTCGAGGTTCGTTCACGCAGACCTTGGCTCTCATCAACGATCCCGACCTCTCGGAGACGAACTACCCCGACCTCTTGCGGCGTACGGGTAGTATGACGCTCTTCGTGGCGGACGATGCTGCCTGGCAGCGCTTCCTCTCGAAGCGAGGCCTCACATCGGTAACACAACTGCCGAAGGCAGAGAAAAAGAACCTGCTGAAGTCAGCTATGGTCAACAGCGCCTACCTGATCGAGTTGCTCAGTAACACAGCTGGCGACCCGCCCACAGAGGGAGCCTGCCTGCGTCGTACGTCGCGTATGGACATCACCGACTCCATCCCGGTTGTCATGAATGCCGACTTCCCCGCGGTCAATCCAGTCCGCACGGAGTCTGATGGCATGCAGATCGACTATTGGGCTGAGGTCCGCGATAGAGCCAGCATCAAGTTGTTCAAGGACAATACGGCATCGCCTATGGTGCACTTCCTGCCCGATTACATGCAGCAGAACAACATCACTGACCTCGACCTTGAGTTGCTGACCAATGGCGCATCAAAGACCACTGACCGCAGCTATATCAATGGCCATGCCATTGCACTGAACGAAGGAAAGTGGTCGAAGGATGATGGTAAGACCTATCTACAGGATATCACCTGCCAGAATGGCTACATCCACATCCTCACTGAGGTTCCCGAGCCCCTCAGCAACATGGCTGACATTATCTCGGAGAAGCCTCAGTTCAGCGTGTTCAGCGAACTGCTCGACCGCTACAGCTATCCTTATTTCCTCTCGATTCAGAGTCTGGATGGCAAGGAGGACTCGCTGTTTGCCAAGCGTTATTTCAACACAGCTGGTAACCACGCTCTGAATCAGGTTGTAGAGACGCGCCGCACCGTCAACGGCCTCGCCTTTGATCCCGGATGGAATCAATACGTCCTCTACACCAGCGGTAACCGCTACACGATGGCTGAGGATGGCGCTGCCATGTTTGTCCCAACCAACGAGTGGATGGACTACTACCTCCACCATGATGGTGCCGCCATCGGACAGAAATATGGCTACGACTGGCGCAACGTGCCCGACAACGTGGTTCGTCCGTTCCTGAACAACTGCATGCAAGTGAGCTTCCGCGGTACCGTGCCGAGCAAGTTCAAGTCGTTGAAGAATACAGTTGCAGAGAACATGGGCATCGTGACCGAGGATATCGACAGCTGCTTCATGGCCTGCAACGGTGTCGTCTATCAGCTGAACAAAGTGTTTGTGGCACCTGAACATCAGAGCGTCTTCTTCCCCGCTGTTCTGCGTTCGGATGAGGACCTCAGCGTCATCTTCACTGCCGTTGATGATAAGCGCTATGAGAACCATGCCACTTGGACCATCGCCGGTGAGTACAGTTCATACTTGAACTCCATGAGCAGCTCCTACAGCTTCCTCATCCCCAACGACGGTGCTTTCTTCTATTATATTGATCCCTATTCGTACGCAAATGGCGAGTCGGAACATCAGGCTCTGAAGTTCTTCCTCAAGCCCGATCAGAGCACGCTTCCTGTCTATGCAGAGGCTTATAAGATTGACTCGCTCGGTAACATCACGGATGAGAAAGCTACCAATAGCCCCACGATGGCTGTCATCAACAACCGTCTGCGTGACATCCTCGACAACATCATCATCGTTCATGGACAGCGTGGCGCCCGCACGTTCCACCCCGGTCAGAGCATCTACCTGAACAAGGCTGGCGGTCCTGTCGTCGTACAGTTCAATGGCGACAAGGTGACGGGTATTGCCGGTTCACGTCAGGCTGAGCAGGGTGTGTTCATTCCTGTGGCTGAAGACCAGATCTTCGACCAGACGGAGTCCGGTAACGGTGTGGCTTACGTCCTCGATACCATTCCTCAGAGCACGCTCCTGAGTCCTTACAAGGCTGTGGCTGACACTGTCAACCATCCCCAGTTCAAGGAATTCAGCCGCTTGCTGGGTACGAGCTCATTCGTCACCGCTGAAGGCACACAGATTGACGGCCACACGACCATCGACCGCGCCATCACGACAATGAACAATTTCCACTACACCGTTTACGTTCCCACTAACGCAGCTATCCAAGCGCTCATTAAGGCCGGTAAGTTGCCGACTGAGACACAGTCAGACGAATGGGATGACTACCTCGATGCACTCACCTTCTACCTGAATCAGCACGAGAACGAGCTGACCGACGCTCAGAAGGACGAGATTGACCGCCTTACTGTAGAGGCCACGAATTACAAGGCTAAGATTCAGGATGTCATCGACAACTTCGTACGCTATCATATCCAGGACGGCTCTGTGTTCCTCGGTGGTGCTGATTCTACGGGTGTCTATGAGACCGCAGCCATCGATACGACCCTCAACCGTTTCCGCCGCTTGAATGTCTCGAACAACCAGCGCGTCATCCGCGTGACCGATGCCACGGGACAGACAGCTACCGTTCAAGATGGTGCACACAGTAACATCATGGCTCGTCAGTATTACTTCACCAAGAGCAACCGTACCATCTACGGTTCATCCTATGCTGTCGTTCATCAGATCGACAAAGTCCTCATGTATGACGAGGAGCAGTTCCTGCCCTCCGACTTCCCCAAGCCCGTTCTTCCGGAATGGATTGTCACTGAAGATCCCTCTAACAAGCCCAGAAGAAGATGAAAACAATCAGATATTTCTTAACACTCTGCCTGATGCTGGTGTCGTCACTGGCCATGGCACAGATCTCACGCATCAGCGGTACGGTCAGCGATGATTTCGACGTGCTGCCCGGAGCCAGTGTGCGTGAGGTGGATGCGTCCAATCGTATCGTTAACGCTACTGTCACCGATATGAATGGTAATTTCGTGCTTCCGATCAAGAGCGCGAAAAACAGGCTCCAAATCAGCTTCATGGGCTTTAAGACCCAGACGCTGCCTATCAACAAGACCGTCTACAAAGTGAAGATGGAAGATGCCACCAAGACATTGCAGACCGTCGAAGTCAAGGCGAAGAAGAAGATCAAAACCTCTGGTCTGGAGATTCCCGAGCGCGAAGTCAGTTTCTCGGCACAGGGTATCTCGGCCAAGGAGTTTGAAGGTCTCGGTATCACCTCTGTCGACGAGGCGCTGCAAGGTCGTATCGCAGGTCTTGACATCGTGGCCAACTCTGGTGACCTCGGTGCCGGCACGAGCATGCGTCTGCGTGGTGCTTCCACCGTATCAACACTCACGTCCAACGAACCGCTTATCGTCGTGAACGGTAACGTCTGGAACGTGGACCTCTCCGACTTCGATACCGCTACGGCCAATGACGAGAAGTTCGCACAGTTGCTGAATGTGAATACCGAAGATATCGAGGACATCCAAGTGCTGAAAGATGCTGCCGCCACCGCTATATGGGGTTCGCAGGGTGCTAATGGTGTCATCGAGATCAAGACCAAGCGCGGCCGCCGTGGTACGCCTCAAGTAACCTATTCGCTGAAGATGACCATGACCCACCAGCCTGAAGGCATCAAGTTGCTCAATGGCGACCAGTACACGATGTTGCTCAAGGAGAGCTACTTCAACCCCCAACAGCAGACATACGTAGGTCAGATTCAGGAACTGAACTATGATGAGAACTACTCCGACTTCCTGATGTTCAACAAGAACACCGACTGGGTGGACCTCGTCAAACAGAACGGTCTGCGCCAGAACCACTACGTCAGTGTATCGGGTGGTGACGAGAAGACCCTCTTCCGCATCTCCGGTGGTTATGACCATGAGACTGGTACCATCATCAAGCAGAAGTTGAACCGCTTCTCGACGCGTATGGCCCTTGACTACTATGTCAACGACCGCATCAAGATCATGTCCAACTTCTCGCTGACCTACACGAAGAACGACCGTAACTATGATGGCCTTCTCGGTATCGCCTACACGAAGATGCCGAACCTCTCTCCGTATCGTTACCTGCGCGATGAGAATGGCAATGAGTACAACACGGGCGAATACTACATCATTCCGCAGTACGCTTTCACAAACTACGGCCGCCTCACAACAGATCAGTCCAACAACTTCAGCGACCAGCGCAACTCACACAACCCATTGGCCAGCGCTGAGTATGCCAAGAACACACAGACGACTTACGATATCTCGCCTGAGTTGGAGCTGGAATACAAGTTGCTCGGCCTTGACAACGAGAGCACACAGTTGCGTTACAATGGTCGTGTCGTGATGAACGTCTACAACGACTACACCGACCAGAGCTTCCCCCGTTCACTGTTGAGCAACAACTATCACGACATAGGTACTGCCTACAGCTATAGCCGTAAGAACCTGGCCTTCACGACCACCCACACGCTGACCTTCCAGCCTCACTTCAAGAACGAAGACCATCAGGTGCTGGCACTCGGTCGTTTCCAGCTCGTCAGTGGTAGTTCCAGCAACCAAAGCACCAACATCAACCGTCTGCCCAACCGTCTCGAGTCGGTCACCGCTGGCGGTAATGTCACGGGCATGGGCAGCGGTTTCAGCGAGTGGCGCTCACTCTACTACACCTTCTCCACGCACTACGCTTTCAAGGGACGTTACATCTTCGACTTCTCGATGCGCGCTGATGCCACGACCAAGTTCGGCGAGAACAGCCGTTGGGGTATCTTCCCCGCTCTCTCCGGTAAGTGGATCATCATCGATGAGCCTTGGATGAAGGCCGTCCGCGAGAAGGCTAAGGTCAGCCAGTTTGCTCTGCGTCCAGGTTGGGGTCGTGTAGGTAATCCTCCGACAGCCGATTACCTCTATTTGAACACTTATGCTCCTGGCATTCGCTATTTGAACATCACCTCGATGAACCCCAGCGGTCTGAAACTGACCGACTTCAAGTGGGAGAACATCTACACATGGAACCTCGGTATCGACTTGAACTTCTTCGACGATCGTCTGAAGATTGTCGTTGACCTCTATCGTCGTATCACCAAGGACATGCTGATGCCTACGGCGCTCATTCCGACTTCCAATGGTTGGAACAGCTTGCGCTTCAAGAATGTCGGTGACATGAAGAACGAAGGTTGGGAGGTTCAGTTCATGGGTGAACGCCTCTTGAAGAAAGGTAAGTTCTCGATGGACGCTTACGTCAACTTCGCTAACAACCGCAACGTCATCACCAAGATGGATCCCCTTGTGCTGAAGACCCTCAACATCGACTGGTCTGAAGGCAACCGCTCAGTCCTGCAGCGCGTACAGCTGAACAACCCGTTCGGTTCCATCTACGGTTTCCGCAGCAAGGGCGTTTACCAATATAATTATGATACCGCGCGCGATATGGCTCGCGAGGATCAGGCCAACGGCACGAACACGCTCCAAGAGAGCATCAACGCCGGTGCCACCTATCCGATTGCCATCGGTGCTTCTGGCAACTACGTCAAGGATGCCAAGGGCGATCCCGTACAGATGCGTTTCTGCTACAAGCCTGAGACTAACTCCGGTTACTACTTCAAGGGTGGTGACGCCATATACGAAGATATCAACAACGATGGTAACATCAACCAAAGCGACCTCGTCTACCTGGGTAACTCGCTGCCTCGCCTCACTGGTGGTTTCGGTTTCACACTCCACTACGACCGTTGGGCCCTGCGTGCCAACTTCAACTATCGTATCGACTACGATATCCTGAACATGGCTCGTCTGGACATGGAGAGCATGGTGAGCAACAACAACCAGAGCCAGGCCGTCAACTATCGTTGGCGTAAGGAAGGTGATGTCACCTCTATCCCACGCGCCATGTTCGGTAACGGCACGAACTACAACACCCTCATCAGCGACCGCTTCGTAGAGGATGGTTCGTTCCTGCGTCTGAACTACCTGCAGCTCAACTATAGCTTCGATCCCAAGAAGTTGAAGAACTGGCACATGAAGACCCTGAACTTCTATGCCAGCGCCAACAACCTCTTCTGCCTCACTAAGTATTCAGGTGTTGACCCCGAAATCGGTTATGGCGGTTATGGCGTGACCACTGACTCGTCCAAGACCCCACGTTCGAAGTCCTACACCCTCGGCGTAACAGTTGGTTTCTAACTCTTAGCAATCCTTTTCAATTATGAAACAGCTATATCAAACAATAAGAAATGGTGCAGCGCTGGGATTGCTCAGCCTCGCATTATTAGGGTGTAGTGATTTCCTTCAGATCACACCCCGTGATATCGTGACAGAAGACAACTTCTGGAACGAGAAAGCGGATATCGACCAGATGGTTGCGGGATGCTATGCCTCGATGCAATCAGACAACTTCATCCGTCGATGCATCGTCTGGGGCGAGCTCCGCAGCGAGAACATCTATCCCGGCTCGAACGTGCAGAATCAAGAAGACCTCTATCAGGCTCTTCGCGAGAATCTGCTCACAACAAACGAATATTGTAAATGGAGTTCCTTCTACGATGTCATCAACAAGTGCAACACGATCATCCGCTATGCACCTGAGGTCAGCCTGAAGGATCCGTCCTATCGCTCCAGCGACGTCCAGGCTACGATTGCTGAGATGACCGCCTTGCGTTCGCTCTGCTATTTCTACCTGATTCGTGCATTTGATGAAGTCCCCTTCACGCGTGATGCTGTCACGCAGGAGGACCAAGTCCAGTACCTGCCTGCTAGTTCGTTCGACTATGTGCTCGGCGAGATCATCAAGGACTTGGAGAGCGTCAAGGGTAATGCCCTCGATCACCACGCTTCCATCGGTCAGCAATTGGATGGCGTAGGACGCGACTACAACAGCAACTGCAACCGCATCACTCGTCCCGCCATCAACGCCATGCTGGCAGAGATGTACCTGTGGCAGCGCAATTTCGATCGCTCTATCGAGTGTGCCGAAGCTGTCATTCAGGCCAAGCGTGACGATTATGAGCGCGACTTCAGCCGCCAGACGACGTTGACCAATAGCGCTCCTCAGCAGCTGACTGCACCTCACGGACTGATTGTCCCGATGTATCAGTGCACTCAGGCCAATCCTGCTGTCGTTGCCGATGCTATCTTTGGTAAGGGAAACAGCTTTGAGAGCATCTTCGAACTGTCGTTCAACTACTCGTCCTCTCAGACCAGCTATGTGCAGAGCACTGCATTGTCAGTTCTCTATGGCAACAACCTCGCTACTGGTGGTAACAATGGCTCTGGTTTCCTGGCTGTCAACTCAGCTATCGTGTCGGATGTCTTCAATGGTACGTATGACTACTTCGCCAACAACTACGACACTCGCTACTACACCAGCTTCCAGCCTGTCGATGAGAACTATGGCGAGGGCAACATCCGCAAAGGCGTAGCTCACAGCTTCAATCTGCAGCAGCAGGTGAAGAACAACATCCAGTTCAACAGTTCTTCACAGAATGCATTCTCCATTCAGACCGACCTCAACCGCAACTGGATCTTCTATCGTCTCACCGATGTGATGCTCCTTGAGGCCGAGGCCCTGCTGATGAAGGCTACTGATGATGAGAGCGAAGAGAATACTGCTCTCCTCGAGAAAGCTTTCGACCTCATTTATCTCGTCAATGCTCGCTCAGTAACTGACCGAACACGTTACATGTCGCCCACCAGCGCCGAGGCTACCACACGCGGTCTGCTTCTCCAGCGTCTGCGCAAGGAACGTAATGCCGAACTGATGTTCGAGGGTAAGCGCTTCTTCGACCTCATCCGTTACGCTCGCTTCGACGGCAATACCGACGTTGTACGCAACACGGTCACGTCCAAGCTCAGCAGCGGCGGTTCCGATCTATTCCCCAGCATGCCCTACCTGTTCTGGCCGTACGCCAAGGAGGAATGCCAGGTGAACCCCTACCTGGTGCAGAAGAGCATCTATGGTGAGGGCCGTTCAACTTATGACATCAACGAATAACGTCTTGTATAGCTTTATGAAAAAGATTAATCTGTATATCACCCGCCTGTCGTTCATGCTCGTTGTGTGTGCGACGATGGCACTCGTCGCTTGCAACGATAATATTGCCGACGAGGATCTGTATACGTACAAGCCGGAAATGCTCAGCGACTATCTTCGCAACAACAGCGATTTCTCTGATTTCGCGGCTATCGTAGAGAAAGCTGGAAAGATGGAACTGCTCTCCACCTACGGCACGTACACCTGTTTCGCTCCTACCAATGCAGCCATCAAGAGCTATCTTACGGCCCATGGTCTTAGTGGCATCGATGCCCTCTCTCGAGAGGACTGCGACACTATCGCCAGCACCCTCCTCGTGGATAAGATGTACTCGATGGCAGACCTCTCCGACCTACAGGGCTTCATCGAGGATCAGAACATGCTGGGCCGTCCTCTCGCTTGCGAGCCTGTCAAGGTGCTTGTTGGCGACGACTCCGTGACCACATACCGCATCAACCGCTCGGCATTGGTCATCTATGAGTTGGCCAACGACTCAGTCGACAATGGCATCGTTCATCCCATCAGCAGCGTGGCCGAATCGTCCAACCAGACACTCCCGACCATCATGCGTGAGGACCCCTCCATCAGCATCTTCAACCTCTGCCTGGAAATGACCAAGCTCGATGAGCAGATGCAACGCATCAAGGATGCCTCCTACGATCCTCGCGACTGGGAGTACATGGAAGGTTTGTACCGCTCTCACGAGCATAACAACTACTGTTGGGTTCCCCAAAGCCGCAACTACGGATATACCGCCTTCGTCGTTCCCGACAGCATCCTCTCGGCCGAATACAACATCAACAACTGGGAGGACCTGTATGACTATGCCTGCACCATCTACACCGAGGGTGCTGGTCAGGACTACTATGGCAAATCTGCCGAAGCCCTGCAAGACCCCCGCAACCCGCTTCACAAGCTGATTGCCTACCACATCCTCAATCGTAAAGCGCTCTACAGCAAACTCTACACCAACTGCACCATCTACCGCAACGAGATCAACCCGACCGAGTGGTACGCAACGATGCTCCCGCTCTCGACGATGAAGGTGGAATACGTCTACGGTACCAATAAGTTCCGTGGCAATTCTCAGGTGAAGTCGCTCTACCTCAACCGTATGTACGACCCCAACCGTCCGAACCTCACCAATCGTGGAGCCATCGTCAGCCAGACGATAGGCGAGGGGCTCACGCAAGAAGCAGTCAATGGTGTCTACTACTACATCGACCGCCTCGTCGACTATGGAGAGAACACCCACAACACGGTCTTCAACACCCGCATGCGTATCGACTTCTACGACATCTGGCCTGAACTGATGACCAACGACATCCGTACTTCACGTACGGGCGAGGCCGATGCTACGACCTCCAAGGATGCAGCTGCCCGCAACTACATCTTCCCGCAGGGCTACTTCGAGAATGTCGAGACTAACGAGGATGGCGATTTCATCTATCAGGGTTGCCGCAACTACTATTGGAGCTATGAGGGCGATGAGTTCAACCTCCGTTCCGACAACAATGTGTACGACATCACGTTCAACCTGCCCAGCGTTCCTACGGGTCAGTACCAGATTCGTCTCGGCTTCTGTCTGATTCCGACACGTGGTATCGGTCAGTTCTATGTCGATGGTCTGCCTCAGGGTATTCCTCTCGACATGCGTGGTAACGGTGGTAACTTCTCTGGCGTTTGGGAAGCCCGTGTCGGTTGGAAGAGCAACTACACCAGCCTCTCTGAAGAAGCTAAGGAGCAGACTCGCAAGGAACTTGCCAACCAAGGTTGGTACTACGGACCTAAGGGCGTCCGCAACATCAGTACGGGTGGTGGTTCTGTCAAGGACGACAACCTGCTGAGCGCGTCCAACTCCTCGCCGTTCTGCAACAACAATGGCACGGTGCGTCGTCTCATCTACACCGGACCGCTCGACGGTAACGTGCAACACACCATGCGCATACGTTCTACTTATGCTGTGGGCGGCGCCGAGCTTATGTTCGACTACCTGGAGATTGTCCCGAAGAGTGTCTATGGCATCGAGGGCGAAGGAAAGGGTGAGGACGACCTATAACTCATAGTATCTACAACAACCCTATAGAATATATCTCTATGAAGACTTATCATTATATCACATCTTTAGCCTTCGCCCTCGTCGGTTCGGCATTCATGATGATGTCATGTGCCGACGAGTGGGACGACCATTACCAAGGTGATGGTCAGGGCACGATGACCAATGCCCCGTCGCTGCTGGAGCATGTCAAGGCCGACCCCGACCTGGCCAACTTCCTGCGTGTGGCTCAACACGTAGGCTACGATAAGGTCCTTGGTTCGCCGCAGACGCTCACCCTCTGGGCTCCCGTCATCACCTCGGCACAGGCCGACAGTGTCATCAACCTCTATGATGAACAGAAGCGCACCCTCGTGACCATGCCCGATGGTTCGCAACGCAATACCAAGGACAAGGACAACACCGCCATCACGCAGTTCATGCAGAACCACATGGCCCTCTTCGGACGCTCCGTGAGCACCACCTACGAGGACAGTATCCGCATGATGAATGGCAAGTACATGACCCTTCGTGCCAACGACCTCAACGGTATTCCTTTCCTCAAGAAGAACATTGTGGCATCCAATGGCATCATGTACAAGCTGAGCTCCAAGGAGACCTTCTTCCCCAACGTACGCGAGGCATTGTCCCTGCAATCGAAACTCGACAGCATCGGAGCTTACTATCGTCTCTTCGACCAGTATGAGCTCGATGAAAGTTCGTCCGTACAGATGGGCGTCGTCGATGGCGAGATTGTCTATGCCGACTCCGTCACGATGCTCAACAACCGCCTCTACAACACACTGGGTTACATCCAGCGTGAGGACAGCGCCTACATGTTCTTGGCGCCTAGCACTGAGGTCTGGCAACGCGAGTATGCCAAGTATGCTCCTTACTTCAACTATGTCAACAAAATGGAGAACCGCGATTCCGTGGCTAACCTGAACGCTGACATGGCCATCATCCGCGGACGTGTGTTCAACCTCCACCAGCAGCACAACAACTACGAGGATTCGCTCATCAACACGAGCTACATCAATCAGAGCGCTTACTACGGTCTGAACGTGTTCATGAACCCGAAGGCTGCCTACAACCCTGTGACGGGCGAAGGTATCCTCGGCGGCCTGCAGCCCGTAATCTGCTCTAATGGTCTTGTCTACATTGACAATGATGGACGCATCAACCCGAAGTTAACCTTCCGTCAGGACCGTTACATCCTCGCAACCAACATGCGTCACACGACCATGCCCCGTCTGACCGTCAACGCAGAGCCGCAACCACAGGTGAGCACAACCGCACGCACCTATCTCGACTCCATCACCTACAATGGTCAGTCATACGACTTCTCCATGCTGAAGGATGGTAATTTCCTCGAGATTGCACCGCTTACTTATCAGAACGTTGTCAACCGCAACAGCTCGATGTACTTCTACTTGCCCAACACGTTCTCGAACTTATATTATAATGTATACGTCGTAATGGTTCCCGCCTTCTGTGCTGCCGATGGCTACACCGAGACGCAAGTTCGTCCTACGCGCTTCCACGTCTATCGAAACGAGCGCCTCATGGATGTCCGCACGAACGGCACTACCGACCCGAACGAAGACCTCGAGTTCGAGCGTCCGAATCTTGACCGTGCTCTCAATGTTCCCGATGGCGAGCTCCATGGTTCCGGCACCAACTTCGAGACCACAGGCGATCAGGTCGATGTCATCTGTATCGACAAGGCTTTCCACACGACAGTCTCGGGTTACAACGCCTTTGGCACCGTTGACCCCGCACTACGCTATCGCATCACGACCGACGTCCGTCAGTCTGAGATCAACAACAACACTCGAACCAACGTCATGCGCATCAACCGCATCATCTACGTGGCCTTCGAGACGGAGGAAGAGGCAAATGCCTACGAACTCGATTTGTCTAACATTAAAGAATACAGAGAATGAAAAACGTGAGCTTATTATTCCTCACAGCGCTTTTTGCGCTGCCTCTTGCCACCTATGCGCAGGACGAGGCTGACTTCGAAGAGGAGGTAGACACAGCTCTCGTCAAGAAAGTCCGCAAGGCAAAGAAGACCGAACCCACTCGTGAGATCACCGGGCGTGTCGTCAGTCAGCAGGATCATGCTCCCCTGACAGGTGTGCTCGTCAAGTCTATCGCTGGCGAGGGCTATTCTGCCCTTACCGACGAGGAGGGTCGTTTCACCCTGGCAGTCCCCCTCTACAGTTCGGCTGTTGAGGTGACCATCCCAGGCTATAACACCGTTCGTGTAGGTCTGAACGAAAGTGGCCGTCTGCGCGACATCGTCATGCAGAGCGATGCGGCACGCGCCCTCTATGGTGCAGACGACAACATCCTGAACAACTCCAAGACCTCGGACTTCACACTCTCCACTTCCACAAACATCGCATCGGAGATTCAGAGCCGACTCGGAGCTGATGTGCTCACCAACCAACGCAGCGGTCTCACCGCCCTCGGCAGCTACATGCAGATCGGTGGGGTAGGGTCGTACATGGTCAACGCACAACCCCTCATTGTCATCGATGGTGTCATCACCGAGATGCAGTATGGTCGCGAGATGCTCCATCAGGGTTTCTACAACGACGTACTGGCCAACCTCAATGTCAACGATATCGAGAGCGTAGAGGTCATGAAGAACGGAACCGCCATCTATGGTGCCAAGGGTGCCAACGGCGTCATCCTCATCAAGACCAAGCGTAACTCATCGCTCGCTACCCGCATCGACGCTACGGCTACCGTAGGCATCGAACTCGTTCCTCGTCACTACGACATGATGAGCGGCGGACAGTACAAGACCTATGCCAGCAGCCTCCTTGGTTCCACAGGCACCAAGCTGCAGAGCTTCAAGTTCCTCGACGAGCGTCCCTACAATCCTGCTGATCCCTACAACTACAACTACTGGATCAACAAGTTCAACAACAACACCAATTGGGCTGATCTCATCCATCGCGAGGCTATCACGCAGAACTATGGTCTGAGCGTGCAAGGTGGTGGCGACGTTGCCAACTACATGCTCTCGCTCGGCTACACCCATGCAGGCGAGACCATCGAAGAGGCCAACTTCAATCGCCTCAACGTACGTTTCAACACCGATATCAAGATCACCGACTGGATTGACTTCCGTTTCGATGCTTCGTTCAGCAACACCACCCGCAAAGTTTACGACACTGGAGCCCCCGACGACTACGACAACTCCACCGTCACCTCGCTGAACTTCCTCAGCTACGCCAAGTCGCCTATGCTGAGCCCTTACAGTTTCGTAGCCAGCAACCTCGGCCCTGGAACCATCAGCACGGCTCACTTGGACATCGACGATGAGGACTACCTCACTGAGGTTAGCCAGCTCAACAACGACAACTGGGAACTTGCCAACCCCATGGCCATCCTCGAATACGGTACGGCTCAGAATAAGAACTACTTCGACAACTCCTACCTCTCGCTGGCCATCACCCCCTCTTGGCATCCCAATGACCACCTGAAGTTCAGTTCGCTCTTCAGCTACAACCTCGTCAACACCAACGAGAAGCGTTACATCCCCATGAATGGTGTGCCTCGTTTCTATGTTGCCGCTTACCACATGAAGATGGACAACATGATCGGTTCGCTCTACAGCAAGCAGAACGATGTCATCAGCGACACCAAGGTCGAGTGGAAGAACCGCTATGAAGCCCATCAGATTGACCTCACAGGTGGCTTCCGCTTCTACAACCAGAGCTACACCGTCACTCGTCAGAACGGTTACAACACCGGTAACGACAAGACCCCGCTCATCTCCGGTACCGACCAGAAGCAAATCGGCGGCAGCATCGAGAAATGGGCTACACTCACCTGGTATGGTCAGGCCAAGTACAACTACGCCAACCGCTACTACCTGCAGGGTGACCTCTCCATGGAGACCAACTCGCAGTTCGGTCGCGATGCCAAGGGCGGTCTCAAGCTCGGTGGCGTCGTATGGGGCATCTTCCCCAGCATCCAGGCAGGCTGGGTAGTCTCTAACGAGAAATGGTTTGACGTCAAGGGTATCGACTACCTGAAGCTCACCGCCGGCTATGGCCTCAGTGGCAATGACAACCTTCCCTACGATGCTTCGCACAGCTATTTCAAGAGCACCCTCTTCCTCGGTCAGATTCCTGGTCTCAGCCTTGAGAACATCGGTAACTCCGAGCTCAAGTGGGAGACGACAAGCCGCTTCAACGCTGGCATCGAGGGCCGTTTCCTCAACAACCGTTTGGCTGCAGGCTTCAACTACTTCAAGAGTTGGACCGACAACCTCCTCACTCTGCGCGCCCTCAACTTCCTCTCCGGTATCCAACAGAACTGGAGCAATGGAGGCAGCCTTGAGAACCAAGGCTTCGACGTAAACGTCACGGCACACCTCATCTCGGGCAACAAATGGAACTGGAGCGTTGGTGCCAGCATGGGCCACTACGTCAACAAACTCACCGAGTTGCCCGATGGTGCAAAGTATGACGACCACGAGATCCTCGGCGCCACCATCCGCAGTCAGATCGGACAGTCCATCAACACCTTCTACGGTCTGAAGACACAACCTACAGAGAACGGTACCATCGTCTATGCTACCAGCGAGGAAGCAGCTCGCGACGGCCTCTATCGTCTGCGTGAGGATGGCGTCACGAAGGACTATCTCACCGCAGGTGATGTCAAGTACCTCGACCGCGATGGAAACGGCGAGATCAACGACAACGACCGCACCATCATCGGCGATGCTAATCCTGATATCTACGGCAACATCTGGACAACGCTCAGCTACCGTCGACTCACCCTCGACGTAGGCTTCAACTACAGCCTCGGCGGCGATGTCTACAACTACATGCGCCAGCAGCTCGAGTCCGGCAGCCGCTTCATGAACCAGACCACAGCCCTCCTCAACCGTTGGGCCTACGAAGGTCAGGTCACCGATATCCCCTCCGTCAGCTATGGCGACCCCATGGGTAACAGCGCCTTCAGCGACCGTTGGATTGAGGACGGCAGCTATCTCCGCCTGAAGAATGTCACCCTCAGCTACAAGTTGCCCATCAACAACACCTACATACAGGGCATCACCGTCTGGGCACGTGGCACCAACCTCCTCACCTTCACCAAGTATCTCGGCAACGACCCCGAGTTCTCCATGGGCAACGGCGTTCTCATGCAGGGCATCGACCGTGGTTACCTCACCTCTGGACGTTCGTTCAACCTCGGTGTTAAGATCAATCTCTAATTCACTCGAATCATGAAAAAGCTTAAATATATCCTACCGCTAATCTGTTGTGTATGTTGCTGCGTCACAGTAACACTCAGCTCCTGCGACGATATGCTTGATATGGGCAATGACGATGTCCTCTATGCCGACCACAACCACCTGACGACGGCCAACGACACCGTCAACTCCTTCGTGGGTATCCTGGCACAGTTGCAGAAGGTGGCCGTGCGCACTAATCTCTTCGGCGAGCTGCGTGGCGACCTTACCAAAGTCCTCGACAATGCTAACGCCAACATCAAAGCCATCGCCAACTTCACCGTCGACGACGACAACACCTACAACGACCCGCGCGACTACTACGCCATCATCAACAACTGTAACTACTTCATCGCCAATGCCGACACAGCCCTGCGCGAGTACCGTTACACCGATGGCGCCATGTCCGACTTCTATGTCTTCCGTGCCGAGTATGTCGCCGTGAAAGCCATTCGCGCTTGGATCTACCTCCAACTGGATCAGATCTACGGCGAGAACATCCCCCTCGTCACAGAGCCTATCCTCAAGCTCGACGAGGCTGATGCCGCCCTCGAGAATGCCACCCACACCGACCTCGCCGGCATCTGTCGCTACTTCATCGACGACCTGAAACCCTACGTTGCTTGGTTTGCCTATCCCTACCACGGCAATCCCGGTTACTTCGGCTACAACTCGTCCATGCCCTCGCGTATGAGCGTCCTGCCCATCTCGCTGGTCCTCGGCGATCTCTACCTGTGGCTCGCCAGCATCAACCAAGACCCGCTCCTCGCTCGCGAAGCAGCCAAGTGCTACTACGACTACATCGACTGGACGCCGACCATCAACGACAACACCGGCTACAAGGTCAAGAACGTCACCGGCTACACGCAGGATGCTTGGCAGCCCAATAGCTACTCTTCTGGCAACTACAACAACTACAACTCGGGCGACAACCAATGGTTCAACACTAAGGGCAACCGTGCGTTCGGTACGGCCAACAGCGAGGTCATCGCGGCCATCGCCATGGACTCCGCTTCGGCTGAAGGACACTTCAACGCCCTCCGCTACCTCTACAACTACAATCACGACGACCCCGAAATCTCCGCTTGCTTAGCTCCCTCGCAGCCCTGTATTGACTATAGCGACAGCCAGATCTTCTACGACTACTACACCAATGGAGGCACACGCACCTTCGTCACCGTGCCAGCAAGCCTGCTTACACAAGAGCAGATCTCGCGTCACTTCCTTGGCGACATGCGACTCGGCGTCAACTACTCCATCAACCAAGTCACCGACTACACGCTCCAGACCATCACCAAGACCTACAACCCGCAGGATGTCATCATCTACCGCACGGGCGACGTCTACCTACGTCTGGCCGAAGCGCTCAACTACGCAGGCTTCCCCAAGTTCGCGCTTGCCATCCTGCGCACGGGTCTCGACAACAACGTCATTCGCTACGATGTTCTCTCGCAGTGCACCACGGCAGCCGACTCAACGTTCGTCAACTACTTCGTGTTCAATCCCCTCTACTATCAGACGCGCGTCGAGGGCTACCAATACTCATCGCGCAACGGTGGTTCCTACATCATCAACTACGCACGTCCCACAGACAACGGCCAGCAGGAATTCAGCATCAATCAGATTGGCCTCCACAGCCGTGGCAGTGGCTACAGCATCGAGAACCCCTACTACTATCCTGCCGACACCGACACGCCTGCCGACTCCACGGGTTATCCCGCTACGCCGCCCATGTACGTGCCTGAGCAGAACCCCAGCACCGTGGCTGCAAATCGCCTCGAGGAGTTCATCGCCAACAATGCTGAACTCGTAGACAAGGCCGTAGAGGATGCTTGGGTCATTCTTCCTAACCTCGACGACTATGCGACCAACCGCGAACGTCTCGCTGTCATCGACTCCTTCGTGGTAGACATCCGCGAGTACAGCACCTATCTCTTCGGCCAATTCATCAACGAAGCCGAGATTTGGTATCGCGACTATGGTGTGCCTCAAGTCAAGCAGCGCCAGATTGTCGTCGTCGACAGCCTCCTCGACATCGAATCCGCTCTTGAGACACCATTCGAGGGCTTCCGCTTCGGCGAACTCATGCGTGAGGCCTATCGCAAAGGCGATGCCACCATTCTTGCCAAGCGCGTAGCTAAGCGCGACCCGTCGCTCCTCGGTCTCCTCAGTGACCGCCGCAACTGGTTCATCAGTTGGAAGGGACAGATAGGTAAGTAAAACCACCGCACATCATTCTTTACATCAAAGCAGGCACCACGCACTCCGCGCGATGCCTGCTTTCGTTATGCTGCCTCTGTAAACATAAGAGAGGGTGAGAGGTCAGTACGCAACCAAAACTACGTTCTATGAAAGATTCGCCACAATACGCGAATGGCTTTTCGTATATACGTGTAAGACGATGCGTATATACGTGTAAGACGATGCGTATATACGTGTAAGGCGATGCCTATATACGTGTGAGGCGATGCGTATATACGTGTGAGGCGATGCATATATTCGCAAAGGCTCAAGCGAATAGTCGATGATGCACCCCTCACCTTCCATCTCACAGCTACAAATGGACGTGGTGTCCCTCCCATAAGGGAAGGGCTGTTCTTCCCATCGCCCTAACCACACGTCATCACCCTCAACAATTATTTTGCCCGTTTTGGAGCAGCATTCAAGATTTTGTTGTACCTTTGCGCTGTCTAAAGGTTGCCACAATGATGAATATGGACAACAAACAAGAGATCTTCCCGCTCGTCGACGAAGAGGGCAGGGTCGTAGGCTCTGCCACTAGGGGAGAGTGCCACAGCGGCAGTAAGCTACTGCACCCCGTGGTCCACCTGCAAGTCATGAACACGGCAGGCGACATCTACCTGCAGAAGCGTCCCGAATGGAAGGACATACAACCGGGTAAATGGGACACTGCAGTAGGCGGACATATTGATCTCGGCGAATCGCCTGAAGAAGCCCTGCTGCGCGAGGCACGCGAGGAGTTGGGCATCACGGACTTCACCCCTGTATTCGTGGACAAATACGTCTTCGAGAGCGCTATCGAGCGAGAGCTCGTCTACGTCTACCGCTGCACCTACGACGGCACGCTCCATCCTTCAACCACTGAGCTCTCCGGAGGTCGTTTCTGGTCGATGACTGAGCTCCGAGCAGCGATGGGGAAAGGTCTGCTGACGCCTAACTTCGAAAGCGAATTCACGCGTTATTTTGAATGCTAACGGGGATGCTTTTCGCACAGAAATCCTTCATAGATCTAAAGCAAGATCATACAATACTAATCACTTAATGAAATTCTTTAGACAAATTACAAGTAACTGGAATGAAGAGCAGGTTGCAATTCTACGTCAATACAATATTAAAGTTGACGTAGGGATAGGTCGTTTCAACATATATGATTTAAGTCTATATAAAGAATTGAAACCTTTATTCAAGAAATGGGAAATTAATCTTGATTTTTTAGGTCAAGATTTTACTAAAAAAGAAATACTATCTGCAGACTATTGTATGATTAAGAGTTGGAACCTTTTCGGTTATCCAATGCCTGATAATGATTTAGGTTATTTGTATCATACATACGACACAAAAAACATGTGTGATGAATGTGGAATAGGCATATATCAAATAGCTGATTTCAGAGTGATAAAGGTTCCAAAGTATCCTATTTGGGGATTAGGTTGGATTTTTGACGAGTTTTTTGTGAGAACAGACCTCTACGTAAAGATATTCAAACCATTGGGCGTTAAATGTCGTCCTTTGAGGAAGTACAAGGATGACTCCATAATTGATTCTTATGTGCAATTGGTCATCCCTGTTATTGAAGAGCCATTGGACCTATCAACATATGATATAGACTTATGCCCTAAATGCGGTATGACAAAATATAATCCAAAAACACATGGTTACTATCCCTTGCAGGAGCATCCCTTGCCATACATTTATAAGACTAAGGAGCACTTTGGCGATGGCTTTAGCTCATTCAGAAGAGTATTTGTATCATCTTATCTTCGAGACTTGATGATAGAAAATGGAATGATGAGATTCCGGCATTTTGTGCCATGTGCTAAATCCGAAGAATTGTGCACCAAAAATAAGGGAATGATGGAATGGCTAAAGGCAGGCTGATAATTTTGAGCCATTCGATATCTTTAGCCACCTTCAGATAACCGATGGTCAGTAGCAATGAGTCCGGGCATCGCCTCATGAAATATTATCTCTGCATTTCATCTGTATATTCTTTCAGCGTCTGAAAAAAACAAAGTAGCGTCTGAAATCTAATCTGATAATAAACAAAACGTATGAAGTATCCTTGTGAAAACTGCAAGCTACGCGCTCAGTTCGAGAAGAATCCTAAGTCACTTGTCGGCCGCTTTTGGCGCTGGCAAATCAATTTCTGCCCCAGTTGGCGGGGCTATTTCAAATCGCTGCCACCTGAGAAACAGGAGGAACTGCGTCGGAAATACAATTTCTACAAGTATTAATGGCGAATTAAAGCATTGCGGCTATAAGTTGACGTATGGAGACACGTGAACGACTATGGAATAGAAACTACTGCAGGGTGATGACGGCAAACTTCGCTCTGTTCTTCGCCTTCTACCTGTTGACACCCTTGCTGCCGTTGTACCTCGTGGAGCGTTTCGATGCCACGAAGGATGTGGTGGGCTTGGTACTGAGCGGCTACACGCTCACAGCCCTGTTGGCACGTCCTTTCAGCGGCTTCCTCGTCGATTCGTTTCCGCGTAAGCGTGTACTGATGGTGTGCTATGCCCTGTTCTTCATCTTCTTTGGCGGCTACTTAGGTGCTTCGTCGCTTCTGCTGTTCACGATCGTTAGGACGCTTCACGGAGCACCCTTCGGCGCACTGACGGTGGCCAATTCGACCATGGCGATAGATGTGTTGCCATCGTCACGACGCAATGAGGGCATCGGCTACTATGGTCTGAGCAACAACTTGGCTATGGCCATTGCTCCTACCGTGGCCATCTACCTCTACAAGGCGACAGACAACTTCGAGTTGTTGTTCTGGCTGGCCCTGCTGATAGCAGGTCTTGGCATGGCTGTGGACGCCAGCGTGAAGAACGAAGAATCGAAGCCCCATGCTCCCGAGAGGCCGAAGGGCGAGAAGGTGAGATGGGTGTCGATGGACCGCTTCTTCCTCGTCCGTGGTTGGTTATTGGCCGTGAACATGGTCTTCTTCGGGTTCTGCTTCGGCGTGATGAGCAACTACCTAGCCATCTACAGCAAGGAGGTGATGGGCATTACGGGCGGCACGGGCACATGGTTCCTGCTGCTCTCTATGGGGCTGGTGTGTTCACGTCTGCAAGGCGCGAAAGCTCTGCGCGAAGGCAAACTCGTGATGAACGCAAGCGAAGGCGTCATCATCTCCAGCGTAGCTTACCTCGTCTTCGTGCTCTTTCCAAACAGCTTCGGCTACTACGCCTCGGCCATACTGCTCGGACTCGGCAACGGCCATTTGTGGCCCGCGTTCCAGAACATGATCATCTCGATGGCCCATCACAACGAACGCGGCACGGCCAACTCGACGCTGCTCATCTCATGGGACGTAGGCATCGGGGTGGGTGTGCTCGCAGGTGGTTTCGTAGCCGAACTGATGGGTTACAAGGCGGCATTCTGGATGGTAGCCATAGCGCAACTGGCAGGAATGGCCATCTTTCTCCTACGCACGCGCAATTTCTATGAAGAGAAAGCGCTGTAGCGTACTGAATAAGTTGACAGAAAAGCGTTCAACTTATGCGTACATATGCCGTCCTGAGCTCTGCGTTGAAAAGTCCTGCCTACCGGAACGCTAATGGGTCAACATTATTCGGTCGCGACCGAACAATGCACACATATAGTCGATCAAGGCGATGCGTATATATGTGAAGGCCGATGCGAACAGTCACATAAGTCGATGAGAACGGTCACACAAGCCGATGTGAACGGTCACATAAGCCGATGTGAACGGCCACATAAGCCGATGTGAACGGTCGTTAGACCTTAGACATCAGAAGATGAGTTCTTTTTGTTCTAAAGCCGAAACTTGAATCACTAATAACTCTTTCACTCAGACCTCTGCGATGCACTCTATCTCGACGAGCGCATTCTTGGGCAACGTCTTTACGGCCACAGCAGAGCGGGCAGGGAAGGGTGCGCTGAAGGCCTCGGCATACACACCGTTCATGGCGGCAAAGTCGTCCATGGAGGCAAGGAAAACAGTAGTCTTGACGACGTGAGCGAGGTCGGAACCCGCTTCGGTAAGGATAGCGCGGATGTTAGCCAGCGACTGACGTGTCTGGGCCTCTACGCCACCTTCGGGGAATGCACCTGTAGCTGGGTCTATGGGCAACTGCCCCGAGCAGAACAGGAGATTACCGACACGAATGGCCTGCGAGTATGGGCCGATAGCAGCAGGAGCTGCAGTAGTGGAGATGGGTTTCATGCTACAAAGGATAGGAAATAATGAATAATAAATAGTAAATAATCTATGCTTTTGCATATTTCTGCTGCAAAGATAGTGGTTTTTATCAGAAATGCCTTATTTTTGCACTCAAAATAATGATTCACAACACAAACAAACACGAAAAACAAGAACGATTATGAAACACATGCTTTATTCCTTGGCCCTCTTGCTTTGGCCATTAAGTCTCTCAGCCACGACCGAACGGGCAGACAGCACGCTTCGCGACGTCGTCGTTACCGGCACTCGAGCTGCAGTGCCTGAGCGCGACATCATCTCCACCGTCAGCACCATCACCGACGATCAACTGACGCAGCTGGAGCGCATCAGCGTGCTGCCTACGTTGACGGAGCTTGTGCCCAATGTGTTTGTCACACAGCGCGGCCTGATGGGCTATGGCGTCAGCGGCGGCGCAGCAGGCGGCATCAATGTGCGCGGTCTGAACTCAGGCACGGGACAAGTGATGGTGCTCGTGGACGGGCATCCTCAGTACCAAGGAATCTTTGGCCATAGCATAGCCGACGCTTACCAGACGATGGTGGCCGAGCGTGTGGAGGTCGTCCGCGGCCCGGCATCCCTGCTTTATGGTTCCAACGCTATGGGCGGCGTGGTGAACATCATCACCAAAGGTCGTGACCGCGAGGGCGTCAGAACGGACGTCAACATCGGCGCAGGTTCCTACAATTCGCTGCAAGCCGATGTCCACAACAGCGTGCGAGCAGGACGTTTCTTCAGCGAGGTGGCCGCCAACTATCAGGGCAGCGAAAATCATCGCGACAACATGGGTTTCTATCAATACGGCGGCTTTGCCAAACTGGGCTTCGACGTGACGAGCCATTGGACGCTATGGGCTTCGGCCAACCTTACGCATTTCGCAGCCAATAACCCAGGTCCTGTGACGGCACCGTTATTCGACGCTCGCCAATGGGTCAACCGCGGGGTCGTCGAGGCTGCGGCTGAGAACCACTATGCCCACACGAGCGGCGCCATACACGTCTACCACAACTTTGGACGCCACAAAATCAACGACGGACACGTGGCAACAGCCGCTCCACGCGACTTCTTGTTCCGCTCAGAGGACGCACTCACAGGCGTAAGCTTGCATCAGGGTTTCGGCCTTTGGAAGGGCAGTTGGATCACGCTGGGCTTTGACTATCAGAACATCCACGGCGAATGTTGGAACGCCGATATCCATACGAACGAACGCCTGAACCGCAAAATGGAACAGAACATGCACTATCCGCTGCTGAAGGATCTCACAGAAGTAGCAGGTTATATCGACATGCGGCAGGACATCACCTCGTGGTGGACCGTGCAGGCGGGCGTCCGCTATGACAGCCATAGCGAGGCAGGTAGCGAATGGATGCCACAGGGAGGATTCGTGTTCCGTCCCATCAGCACAGGCGAACTGAAGCTGACCGTAGGCAAAGGTTTCCGCGTACCTAATCTCAAAGAGATGTACCTCTACGGCGTTGCCAACCCCGACCTGAAGCCCGAACGTCTTTGGAACTACGAAATCGCATGGAAGCAGCGCCTCGCCGATGGGCGACTGACGTACGGCGTCAACGTCTTCTACCTGAAGGCCGACAACCTGATTGGAACGACGATGGTGGAATCGCTCGGACGTGCAGCCAACTACAATACCGGCGAGACGGAACACTATGGTGCTGAACTCGAGGCTGCTTACCAAGTCAATCGCCATTGGACGCTCACGACCAACCACAGCTATCTCCACACCGACAAGCCGCTCCTGGCAGCACCCGAGTACAAAGGCTATCTGGGCGCACAGTATCGGGCAGGTAAGTTCGACCTCAATGCTGGGCTGCAATACATCAGCGGCCTCTGCACGAATATCGAGAAAGAGACCGAGGAGAACTTCCCATTGCTGACAGCCGGCATCGCCTACCACCTGTTGCCTCAGGTTAAACTGTGGGCACGCGGCGAGAACCTCTTGGCCAAGAAGTACGAAATCAACGAAGGCTTCCCCATGCCTAAGGCAACGGTCATGGCTGGATTGCATGTAACGTTCTAACATGGAAGTCGTAGCAGCTATCATCATACACGAGGGCCGAATCTTCGCCACACAGCGGGGATACGGCCCTATGAGAGATTACTGGGAATTCCCAGGCGGGAAAGTCGAGGAAGGCGAGACTCACGAAGAGGCCCTGCATCGCGAGATACGCGAGGAACTGGCAACGGAAATACACATCGTGCGGCTGTTTGAGACCATTGAGCACGACTACGAGGCCGTCACCGAAGGACCTCGAGCACGCGAGGCTTTCCATCTGACGCTCTACTGCTATCTATGTGAACTCAATGGCGGCAAACCGCAACTCTTGGAACATGAGGCTGCTCGATGGCTCGCACCCTACGAGTTGCGCTCCGTCGATTGGTTGCCTGCTGACCTCAATCTGGTGAAACGGCTGCAGACGTACTTATACGAACAAGCGTAAGCACTCAGTCTTTGATACTGAGGAAATAACCTAACTTGTAGAACTTGAAGAACATGAGGTTGGGACGATTGCCCAACAGATTCCGACGTAAAGACTTGCGCAGCAGGCGATAGAACGCGATGACAACGCCACTCATGTGCCATCGTTTCAGAAACTGTGCCGTAGCGAGGATATTGCTATGGCCTTCCATGCGTGCGCCGAGACGGTGAAGGGTGCGGAGGGCAGTCTCAGTCTTGCTCAGATAAACATCATTGGGCTCAAGCCCTTCGTGGACAAGCGGATTATCGATGTGACGAATGGCGATGCCTCGGCGCTCAAGGTCAGCTCCGAACAGGGTGTCTTCGTAACCATAGTCGATACAGGCTTCGTCAAGACGGATGCTGAGGAAAACTTCGCGACAAATAAGAAGATTGAAGGTCGAGAGATGAGCGTAAGGATGGAGCTGACGAATGGCTGCCTTCCGCCGCTTATCGGCCTCTCGTTCATAGCGATAGCGGAGCGTAGCCTCAGGGGTCGGGTTCTCCTCAGGATGGCGTAGGCCGCCACAGACGACAGGCGCCAGTTGTCCTGCTTCGAGATAAGCGCGAAGGCTGAAATCATCTTCCACGCTAGCATCGCAATCCACAATCAGTAGCCATTCGCCATGAGCTGCCTCGGCCAAACGATTACGGTTGCGCGAACGACCCAAGTTGTACGACGAACGCAGAACACGTACTCGAGGACTCACTGCAACATCATCGAGCCAAGCCATGTCTGCAGTGGAAGCATCATCCCCAACAACGACCTCGCCCTCGATGCCCTCGGCGCTCAACAAATAGAGCATAGAGGACACGAGCGCACGAGCGTCGTAATTGAACGTGGGAATAAGAATGGAGAGCGTCATTCGACGATGATGTCATAATGAGTCGACCACGAGGCGCCAGGATCAACGCTCTCGACAAAAGGTTTGCGCGAGAACTCGCCTGTGAATCCTTCGGGGTCGCAACAGCCGTGCCAAGGTTCAATACACATGAAGGGGGCACGTCCGTTTGCAGGCGACCATAGCGCAGTGATGGGCATTGAATGTCGCACGGTGACGATGGGGCGTCCGTTCTTGTCGTGGAGCGTCACACGACGGATGCGTCCTGTAGCATCGACGATAGTATCACATTCGAATGTGGAATTGGTCAGAGGTAGCAAACCATCAGAAGGGAGAGGCACATCGAATGTTGTATCGCCTCCATATCCACCTGGAACAATCGTAGTGCTCTTGAGCGGGCTTTCGGCATCGAACGAAAGATAGCCATGAACGGCGTCATCGGCATTGAAATGAGGATACATGAAGCCAGGATGAGCACCTATCTGGAAAGGCATAGGACGTGAGTCGAGGTTGCTAACCGTCCAGCCTACGGTGATGACATTACGAAGAAGCGTATAGTCGATACGCAACCTGAAACGGAAGGGCCAACGCTCAAGGCTTTCGTCGTCGGCATTAAGGACAAAGGCCATGTGGCGATCCTCGTCAACCACTTTCTCGAAGACCATATCACGAGCGAATCCGTGCTGAGTAAGTGTGAAGTCACGACCATCGATGTGAGCCGTGTTCTGCCATACCTTGCCCACGATGGGGAAAAGGATGGGGTTGTGACGATCCCAATATGCAGGGTCGCCTTGCCAGATGTATTCATGGGGTGATGCTACACGGCGCAAGCTGCGGAGTTCAGCACCTAAAGCAGCTATCTCGAGTTCGAGAATGCCATTAGATAACGTAAAGGTTTTCGTGCCCATAGAGTTTAGGTTTTGATTCTTCTATGGTGCAAAGTTACATACTCATGACGAATCAACCAAAAGTTTTCGTCTTTTTTTGCCTTTTGTTCAGCTAAGTTTAAAGAATGTAACTTCTGAACGAACCATCTCAATCGATGTGGATGCTCAAATCGGCGGGAGAGAAATGAATGCCGGGGCGTTCGATGAAATGCGCGAGATGACCGCTATCGGCCAACTGCCGAGGCGTGCCGATGTGAATGCCGTCCTCATCCATAAGCCATACGCAGTCAGCCACTTGCAACGATAGTTCAAGGTCATGGGTAGAAAGGAAGATAGTCTTGGATGTGTCGTGGGCAAGGCGGCGCAGCAGTTGCATCATCTCCACCTTGCTCGGAAAATCCAGAAAAGCCGTTGGTTCATCGAGGTAGATGACGGGCGTCTGCTGGGCAAGGGCCTTGGCTATCATGACTTTCTGACGCTCACCATCCGAGAGAGTGGAAACATAACGACGTTCGAGCGACGTGATGCCTACTTGCGAGATGGCAGTCGTTACCATGTCCTCGTCCTCAGCGGTCAGACGCCCCCAAAAGCCTGTGTATGGTGCTCGACCCATCGCCACGAGTTCACGGACAGTCATATTCTGGAGATCGGGTTTTTCCGTAAGGACGACGCTGATGAGCTGGCTGAGTTCGTTGGGCGTCAGCTGGTCGATGCGCTTGTCATTGAGCCATACCTCACCTTCAAGGGCTGGCTGGAAGGCGGCGAGTGTACGTAGGAGCGTGCTCTTGCCTATGCCATTGGCACCAAGCAGACAAGTGAGCTGACCTGAATGAATCTCTGCATTGATGTTACGCTGAACAACGTGTGTATGATGGCGACCAACATAACCAATCGTAAGGTTCTTGAGGGAGAGGGACATGGGGATGGAATAAATGGGAAATGGAGAATGGAGAATGGAAAATGGGAAATGAGGGGCTAATGAGATTCAGGAAGAGGATAGCTATGCGCTCAAGTAAGGATTATAGGTTCGTTCTGTGGCGATGTCGGTAGATGGGCCATGACCCGGGTAGACTTTGACGTCTGTTGGAAGCGACTTGAGCAAATGTTGAAGCGAATGGATGAGTGTCCAATGGTGACCGCCAGGGAGGTCTGTACGACCTATGCTCATGCGGAAGAGACTATCGCCAGAGAAGAGCGCGTGCTCTTCTTCGCAGTACAGACAGATGCCACCAGGTGAGTGTCCAGGACAAGGCAGGACCTTAAATTGATGATGACCGAACGAAACGACAGTATCGTCAGTTAGGGGTTCGCCAGCAGGGCCAGTAGAGCAGGGGAGGACGTGTCCGCCCAAGATCTCGCGCATCTGTGATGGTGTGTCGTTGAAGAGGGGGAGTTCTTCCTCGTGGCAACGAGCAGCAAGTCCATAGCGTTCGTGGATGAAACCAGCCCCGAAGAGGTGGTCGAAATGAGCATGAGTAAGCAGATGGGCTACGGGATGGAGTTCGTTGAGGTCTATGTAGTCGCTGATGGCGGCTTTCTCCTCGTCGTAGAAAGCGCCGCAATCGATGATGACTGCATCAAGCGTATCGTCGCTGACAACGTAACAATTCTCACCAAGAGGGTTGACGGTGAATGTCTTAATGGTAATCATAGGGTATGATGGGACGCTAGGCCAAAATGACAAATTGCGTCATAATGAAGTTACAACTGTACGTAAACAACTTTCTTTGTTTGGAAGTATTCTTCGTCAAAGAAATCGGACAATGGGGTGATGAGTTTTGTTGCACGGACGGCAGATGCCTCGTGCTCGAGTTCGCCACCTTTGAGTGCTATGAGCCCGTTGGGAAGTGCATTTTGGGATTTCTGCGAGATGTGAGGGCGACATATCTTGACGAGGTCGGCCAAGGGCATCACGGCACGCGAGACGATGAAGTCGAAACGGGCGGGCTGAAGCATTGTATTTGGCGCAACAGGCTCGGCATGTTTTTGTTTCTTGGGATTCGGGACGTAGCGAACCTCTTCAGCGCGAGCGTGTTGAGTGGTGACATTTGTAAGACCGAGGGCTTGCACGACCTCATTGCATACGCGAATCTTCTTACCAATCGAATCGACAAGATGGAAATGAACGTCGGGGAACATAATCGCCAACGGAATGCCAGGGAAGCCGCCTCCCGTCCCGAGGTCCATGACCCGTGTGTCTGGACGGAAATTGATAATTTCAGCTATGCCAAGAGAATGGAGGACGTGGTGCTCATAGAGGTTGTCGATATCCTTGCGGGAGATGACGTTAATCTTGGCATTCCAATCGTGATAGAGCGCATCGAGGGCTGCGAATCGTTCACGCTGCTCGGCTGTGAGGTTTGGGAAGTATTTATCAATGATGGTCATAATGTGAAGGTAGAATAGACATTTGATGAATAAACGAATAAGCTATTGATGGGTTCAGCTGTAGCGTCGGGGATAGCGGAAGAGGATGGCGAGAAGGGCGCAAATGCCCATGCAGAAGGGATAATATAAATAAGGTATAATCTCGACTGGCGAGAGTGCAGCAAGCGAAGCAGCCATGAGGAGTTGTGCACCATAGGGAATGATGGCTTGCGCTAAACATGAGAATGTGTCGAGCAGGCTGGCACTTTTGCGGGGATCTACGCCAAAACGTTGTGCGATATCATGGGCGATAGGACCAATAGTGAGGATGGCTACAGTATTATTGGCCGTACAGATATCGGTGAGTGCCACGAGTCCACCGATAGTGAGTTCTGCACCACGAGGACCATGAACACGACGCGTCAGAAGGCGAATGAGGTAGTCAATACCACCGCTGTAGCGAATAAGTGCCATCAGCCCACCAGCAAGCATCGTCACAATAATGAGTTCGCTCATGCCCAGAATGCCTTCGCCCATAGCACCAAACCATCCGTAGAGGTCGTAGCTCCCATGTGCTATGCCTATGATACCGCTGAGGAGGATACCCACTACAAGAACGATCATCACATCAACACCAACAAAAGCGGTGACAAGAACAACCAGATAGGGGAGAACCTTTATCATGTTCACTTCCTCAGTGATTGCAGGTGAATGAATTTGTGTTCCCAGTACGATATAGGCCAAAAGAACGAGGGCGGCAGCAGGAACGACAATCATGGAGTTGACACGGAACTTGTCGGACATGCGACAACCTTGCGTGCGGGTGGCCATAATGGTCGTATCTGAGATGAAACTGAGGTTGTCACCAAAGAAAGCACCACCAACGACAACGCCCACGACGAAGGGCATACTTGTCCCCGTAGCTTCGGCTATTCCAGCTGCAATAGGGACGAGAGCGACGATGGTTCCTACACTCGTCCCAATGCTCAGCGAGATAAAACACGATGCGAGGAAAAGCCCAGCTAACAAGAGGTTATCGGGCAGAAGTTGAAGTGATAGTTGAACCGTCGCATCAATAGCGCCCATAGCTTTTGCCGAGGCTGCAAAAGCGCCAGCAAGAATGAAAATCCAGATCATCAGCATGATGTCGGGATGACCAGCTCCGGAGGAGAACGTGGTCAGACGCTCGCGGAGGCTGAGCCCACGGGTAATAGCGATGGCATAGATGCTGGTGATGAGGAAAGCGACACTTATGGGCACCTTGTAGAAGTCGCCTGCTGCGATGCTGGCGATGAGATATACTGTGAGAAATACAGCGATAGGGCTGAGAGCGAGCAAGCCTTTCTTCATGAGTAGGTGGAGTGTCTTGAACTCTTGGATTCGTCTGTTTTGCGTGCAAAGATAATGAATAATGGTGAATTTGGCGTTATTTTGCAAGAATCTTTTTGTCGTTCGGTGCTTTTTGCTTACTTTTGCAGACAGAATTAGAAGTTTGGATTTTCAAAGACGAGAAACGTTACGTTTTTACATACATTCAATTCCACATAGATTACTAAAAACAGATTCACCCATAATAGATTCACTAAATAATCGAATACTTATGTCAAAGATTATCACTCTCGGCGAACTCATGCTTCGCCTCTCTCCTCAAGGCAATGACCGTTTCATCCAGAGCGAATCGTTCCGTATCATCCCCGGTGGTGGCGAAGCCAACGTCGCAATCTCTCTTGCCAACTATGGACACGAAGCTTGTTTCGTGACGAAACTGCCCAAGCACGAAATCGGCCAGATTGCTGTGAATGCAATGCGTCGCTATGGCGTCGACACCCGTTTCATAGCCCGTGGCGGCGATCGCGTAGGCCTTTATTATGCAGAAACAGGCGCCTCGATGCGTCCTTCGAAGGTCATTTACGATCGTGCTCATAGTGCTATTGCCGAGGCCGACCCTGCTGACTTCGACTTCGACGCAATCATGGAAGGTGCCGACTGGTTCCATTGGAGCGGTATCACTCCTGCTATCTCCGACAAGGCTGCCGAACTGACCCGTTTGGCCTGCGAGGCCGCTAAGCGTCATGGCGTAACCGTGAGCGTGGACTTGAATTTCCGCAAGAAACTGTGGACGAGCGAGAAAGCCATCAGTGTGATGCGTCCGCTGATGAAGTTCGTCGATGTTTGTATCGGCAACGAGGAAGATGCAGAACTCTGCCTCGGTTTCAAGCCAGATGCAGATGTGGAAGGCGGAAAGACCGATGCCGCTGGCTACGAGGGTATTTTCCGTCAGATGCGCGAAGAGTTCGGCTTCAAGTATGTCGTTTCGACGCTTCGCGAGAGTTTCTCGGCTACGCATAATGGATGGAAAGCTCTTATCTTTGACGGCAAAGAGTTCTATCAGTCGAAGCGTTATGACATCAATCCCATCATCGACCGTGTGGGTGGCGGCGACTCGTTCTCGGGAGGCTTGATTCATGGTTTGTTGACGAAGGCGACTCAAGGCGAGGCCCTGGAGTTTGCTGTTGCCGCCAGCGCATTAAAGCACACGATCAACGGTGACTTCAACCTCGTGTCGGCCGATGAAGTAGAAGCCCTGGCTGGTGGTAACGCCAATGGCAGAGTGCAGCGATAGATAGCCTTTTGCTTTACTTCAGCAAAAGAACATACATGTAAATATAATAAGGAAATTATGGCAAGATTCGATAAGATGGCCGTTATGGCCAAAATCAAGGAGACGGGCATGGTGCCTGTGTTCTACCACAAGGATGCCGAGGTGGCCAAGAAAGTCATCAAGGCTTGTTACGAAGGTGGCGTTCGTGCCTTCGAGTTTACCAATCGTGGCGATTTCGCACAAGAGGTTTTTGCTGAGTGCGTGAAGTTTGCTGCGAAGGAATGTCCCGAACTGGCTCTTGGCATTGGTTCGGTCTTCGATGCACCTACGGCCGCGATGTACTTGCAGTTGGGCGCCTGCTTCGTTGTCGGCCCATTGTTCAACCCCGACATTGCACCCGTTTGCAATCGCCGTCTTGTGCCATACTGCCCCGGATGCGGTAGCGTCAGCGAGATTGGCAAGGCACAGGAATTAGGCTGCGACCTCACGAAGTTGTTCCCAGGTGATGTCTATGGTCCGAATATGGTCAAAGGTCTTATGGCCCCGATGCCTTGGTCGAAGATCATGGTTACAGGCGGCGTTGCCCCCGACGAAGAGAATCTACGAGGCTGGTTCAAGGCTGGCGTGTTCTGCGTAGGTATGGGCTCGAAGCTCTTCCCCAAAGACAAGGTGGCAGCTGAGGATTGGCAGTATGTGACGGACAAATGCCGTGAGTGTCTGGATATTATCGCACGTGCTCGTGCTTAAGTCGTTGAATGATTCATCATCTTAACCTACAATCATGAAGAAGGTAAAGTATCTCTCGCTGGCTGTAGTGGCTATTATGCTACTTGGCCTTCAGTCATGCGACTGGATAAAAGGGCTTACACATGCCGAGGACGGCTCATCGCCCTCCGACTCCGTATCGGCTCCCCAGTATTGTACAGTCGAGTTCTCGGATAGCGTCGGCGTTGTCAACAGCCATGCCTATCAATCGATTAAAGTCGACTTCCCAGCAGAAGAAGACACGAGCGTCGTAGCTCAGAATGTGCTTGCATGGCTATGCGAGAAAGTGCGTAGTTGCTGCTATCCCGATTGGTCGGGCGAGCGCCTGCGTTCCGATTCCGTGGCTCAAGTTCTCGAGACGGCAGGAGAGACTTTCGCCGAAGCCTTTGTGAAAACCTATGGTCAGAAAGGTCTGAAGCTGATGGAAGAGGACATTCGCACGATGGCTGAGGAAGGTTTTGAAGGCAGCTACCTGAACGACCTGAGAATCGAACTCTCCGAGCAGACTGATAACTACCTGACGTTCATCACGGGCTACGAAGTGTATACAGGTGGCGCTCACGGTGGTTATCTTGCCGATGGCGCTACGTTCAGTAAGGCCGATGGCAAGCTTATGGGGTGGAATATGTTTGACCCCTCGAAGCGAGCCGAACTTGTTGCACAACTGAAGAAAGGGCTGATGGACTATTTCAACGATGCCACCGAGGACAAGATCACGACAGACTCAGCTCTATTCGAGATGCTCATCCTCTATGATGACCCCGAAACGCCTGAGAACGAGCTGGAATATGGAATTCCTTTGCCTCAGACCGAGCCCTATGTCACCCGCAAAGGCATCGCCTTTATCTATCAGCAATACGAGATTGCAGCTTATGCCTGTGGCTTGCCTTCGTGCGTCCTGCCCGTAAGCGCTGTGGCTCCTTGCCTTTCGGCTGAAGGTAAAGCTTTCTTAGGTGTTCATTAATTCTCAAGGAAACGAATAGTGTCAATCGACGAGATGCGTAGACGGCTCCTCATCCTGCTGGTATCGCTGCCTTGTGCTTTGATGGCGCAGTCCGACCTTATGTTTGAAGGTAAGGTCGTTGCCCATGATGTGGATAGTCGTGGACCTATGCCAGCAGCCCTCAAGTCGTTGTTGAGCGAACGTATAGACGCATCAGGCGATGCGAATATTCGCATCGTCTCACGCGACTATTCGCATAGCCCTTCGCGAAGGGTCGTGCGACGCCAACCGAAGGATTATGCTCCAACAGAGCCTGTCGAGCCACTGCTGCCTTCTATCCGCGCGCAAGAGGAGCCCTACAATCTTTTCTGCCCTTACTACACGTTCGATGACGGAACCGTGAATCCCACGCGTTGTCTGTCGGGCTGTGTTGCTACGAGTCTCGAACAGATTCTTGCTTACTATCGTTACCCCGAAGCCCTGCTCGACACCCTACATGGTTGGGACAATGGCCATTATGCGCTCGATGACCTGCTACCTGGCACGCGCTTCGATTGGGACAACTACCTCACGGACTATCGAAAAGGTTGGACGCAAGCTCAAGGCGAAGCGATTGCTTTGACGACCCTTGCTGCGGGTATGGCCGTACACATGAACTATGGTCCTCACTCATCTGGAGCCAACACGTATAATGCTGTCGAACCGCTCCGTCGTGCCTTCGGATATGGAATGGTCCGTTATTTCGATCGCGTTCTCTATACGCCCAGCCGCTGGCATGCGATGCTTCAGCACGAACTGACCAATGGTCGACCTATTGCATACGTCGGTCATAACATGGAATTGAATGGGCATGCGTTCAACATCGATGGTATTGATACGAACGGCTTCTACCACCTCAACTGGGGTTACGATGGTTATTACGACGGTTGGTACGACCTCGATTGGCTGAACCCATGGGAGCCTGTTGACACGCTTCGCGATGGCATAGCCGAGGGGTTCTTCTGCAATCAGGGGGCCCTCTTCCTTCATCCCTCATCCGACGCCAAGGTATTGGAACTCGACTCATTGGACCTTGATCAATTAGGCATTCAACTTAAGTCGGTATCGCTGCTAAGACAACCCGACACACAAGGGTTCACGGCTGCTGATTTCCATTTCGTGAATACGGGCCAAGATACGGTCACTTACACCTACGAGGTCATGTCCTACCTGCCGACAGACACAGCCATCTTCTATCAGGCGGACTATGTTGGACTTGCAGCCATCACACTCGCACCGGCGGAAGAACGCACCCAGCGACTGTATCTGAAGTTCACTGAGCCCGGAAGTCGTATCTTAGGCATCTCACACGACGATGTGACTATCCCGTTCACGATGCCCATCGAAGTTGTACCAGGCGCACCTTCCACGTTAGAGTGGGGGAGTGTCGACGTAGAAGTAAAAGCCCTTTCATCCATTGAGGATGGCGCTGATGCGGTACGCTATGCAGCTACCTTCTCCGTTCCCGTGACGAATGTGTCATCAGGTTATGCCTCGCGGCTTGTCACGTACTGCCTCTACCCCGATGAGGGCGAGAACGAGGACCTTCGCCACTATCATGTGATGGAACTCGCAGCAGGTGAGAGCGAAGTGTTGAAGGTGACGTTCAAGGACTTACTGCCCGACACGCCCTATCATTTCCTCGTCCGCTATCCGTGGCCCATCCATACGCAAGCTGATTTCCGAACGCCTTCGCTGACGGCTATTCGTGAGTGTGAAGACGATGCAGTCCAGCAGCATCCTTTCTATGATTTGAGTGGACGGCGTCTGACGGCTGTTCGCCGAGGACTTTACATTCAGGATGGTCGAGTAAAAGTGCAACGATGACCATCAATCGCTTCTTTCCTTGATTATGCTTCAAGTAGACGCAATCATCGACAAATACTATAGTAACAACGAGCCCTTGCGTCATATTCTCGTGACGCACAGCCGGAGCGTTGCCGAGAAAGCGCTTGCCGTCGCTCGTCAGCATCCTGAACTTGGCGCCGACGAACGTTTTGTCGAGGAAGCCGCGATGCTCCATGACATTGGCATCTTCTTGACTGATGCTCCAGGAATCCAATGCTTTGGCCGTGAGCCTTACATCTGTCATGGACTCTTGGGCGGTGAACTGTTGCTACGCGAAGGTCTCCCTCGCCATGCTCGCGTAGCCGAACGCCATACTGGAACAGGACTGACCATCGCCACGATCCGTCGACAACATCTCCCGCTGCCTGAGCGCGATTTCTCACCTGAGACCATCGAGGAGCAAATCATCTGTTATGCCGACAAGTTCTTCTCTAAGACACACCTCGATCGAGAGAAGACACCCGATCAGGTTCTTCGCAGTTTGGAGCGCTTCGGAGAGGAGGGGATCGAACGCATGCGCGCTTGGATAGAGCGCTTTGGCTGAACGTCTTGCTCCGTACAATATGTCTCGTCTATAGTCCTATAGCAAGTCCTTTTCGATGCCTTTTTGTGTTGTTTTGATTGAAGAGTGAGGTTGTTTCGGTTAATAAAGTTGAAAATACTTGCAAATGAGGAGGAGATGGTGTACTTTTGCACGGATTTTGGCGAGCCTATCTTTCGTCAGTCTTCTGTAAGAGTGAATAAATTTCATATCTATATATGGCTTCTTGCCTGCCTGTTGACCTCTTTGGTCGCTTCATGCTCTACCTCGGCCATCCGTGAAGGGCGTGGTGGCGATTCGACGAAGACGGCACAAGTGAAGCTTAAGACTTCGAGCAAGAAGACAGCCGACCAGCTCCTGAATGAAGATCTTGAAGCGGTTAGCGACCATGTTGTCAAGCGGCAACATCCAGCGGCTGCAGAGCTTTTCGACTCCTTGCGTGCCAACAGCGACAGCCTTAATCTCGAGAACAAAACCGATACGACATCCAAGCATCGTGTCATCGATCAGAGGCAGGGGCGTGGTGTCAGTCGTTCGTCTTTGAATCAAGCATCCGCAGAAGGTCTTTCTGTTGACAGCTTACCTACTGACACCGCCGCAGCTGATACGGCTCGTTACATGATTGTCCATGGCGATACGGTTTATCTAGGGCGCGCAGGATTTACAGGAACAGTCAAGCAGGATATTGATTCGACCAAACAAAGCAAAAGCGCACTCGATGCCGTCGTTGAGTTCAACGCCAAGGACTCCGTCACCTTCGACTATGCCAACGATCGCGTCAACTTCTACGGAGACGCGCATGTCAACTACACCAACCTCGAGCTCTCGGCCAACCTCATCACGATGAGTGTCGACAGTAGTATCGTTCATGCTTATGGTACGCGTGATTCACTCGGAAACATGCAGTCGCCTCCTGTTTTTAAACAAGGCAATGATTCCTATGAGCCCGATGATATCGCTTATAACTTCAAATCGCGTAAAGCTTTTATTCACAATGTCTTCACCGAACAAGGTGAAGGCTACATGACTAGCGACGAGAGTAAGCGCGACTCCTCTGGTACCATGTACGTCCGTCGTGCCAAGTACACGACTTGTGATGCCAAGCATCCCCACTTCTATCTTGCCCTCACACGTGCTAAGGTGCGCCCTGGCAAGGACGTCGTCTTCGGTCCAGCCTATCTGGTCATCGAGGACGTGCCTCTTCCGTTGGCCATCCCCTATGGTTTCTTCCCCTTCTCGAATAGTTATTCAAGCGGTATCATCATGCCTACTTATGGCGATGAGACCACCAGAGGTTTCTATCTACGAGATGGTGGGTATTATTTCGCTATTAATGATCGCATTGACTTAAAGTTGCTGGGCGAAATCTATACCAAAGGCTCTTGGGGGTTGTCGGGACAGACAACCTACAAGAAACGCTATCGCTTCAGCGGTGCAGTCAATTTCTCTTATCAGAATACGGTTGAAGGTGAAAAGAATATGCCCGATTACGTTGTGGGCAAGAGTTTCAAGATACAATGGAGCCATCGCCAGGATTCGAAGGCTAATCCTGCTCAGACGTTCTCGGCAAGCGTTAACTTTGCCACGTCAAGCTACGAGCGCAACAACCTCAGCTCGATGTACAATCCACAGAGCATGAGCCAAAGCACGCGTACTTCATCCGTCAGTTACTCACGAACGTTCGCTGGCATTGGCCTGACGCTCTCTTCAACGATGAACCTCTCGCAAAACGTACGCGACTCCAGCATCTCAATGACCTTGCCTTCGCTCAATATCTCGTTAGCACGCTTCAACCCATTCAAGCGCAAGAAGATGGTAGGCGCTGAGCGGTGGTACGAGAAGATTGCCATGAGCTATACGGGAACGTTCTCCAATAGCATTTCGACGAAGGAGGACAAACTCCTACATTCAAGTTTTACGAAGGATTGGCGCAATGGTATGCGTCATCAGGTGCCCGTGAGCGCATCTTTCTCGTTACTCAACTACATCAATGTGACGCCCTCCCTCAACTTGGAGGACCGCATGTACACTTATAAGATCAATCGTTCGTGGGATTCCAAGCACCAACGAGAACTGGCTGACACGATCTACGGTTTCAACAACCTGTTCAATTTCAACATGAGCATTTCGGCCTCGACTAAGCTTTACGGAACCTACACACCACTCATCGGCAAGAAGATAATGGCTATCCGCCATGTGCTTACCCCTCAAGTCAGTTTCTCCTATGCTCCAGACTTCGGAGCTGCACATTGGGGCTATTGGGGTTCGTATGTGAAAACTGACAAAGATGGGAATGTATCGACAGTCAGCTACAACCATTACCAAGGCACACTCTATGGCGGTCCGAGCAGTGGCAAGACGGGAAGCATCAATTTCGACATCGGCAATAATGTGGAGATGAAGGTGCGCGTCGATAATGACTCAACGAAGAAGATCAGTTTGATTGATGAGTTGGGTGCTTCGATGTCGTACAACATGGCAGCCAAGAGTCGTCCTTGGAGTGATCTGAATATGCGCATCCGCTTGAAACTGACGAAGAGCTATACCTTCTCTATGAATGCTCAGTTTGCCACGTATGCTTATGAGATGGATGAGAATGGTCGCGTATACGTTGGCGACAAGACGGAGTATCATTACGGACGTTTCGGACGCTTCCAAGGTATGTCACATAACTTGTCGTACACGCTTAATAATCAGAAACTCAAACAACTCTTTGCGAAGCTAACGGGCCGTGGAGATGACAACTCCAACAAGAAAGGACGTGACAATGCCGATGAAGACGAGGAGGACGATGAAGAGCGCGACATCAACGAGTCCAACATGGACCCCGAACTCACGCGTGGACAGCGAGGAGCGCGTCGTCAACAATCTGGCGAAGTCGATGAGGACGGTTATGTTCCCTTCCAACTGCCTTGGTCAATCACGTTCAGCTATGGCGTGTCCATGCGTGAGAACACCAGCGGAAAGTTCAACCCCAATCGCATGCGTTATCCATATTCGCTGACCCATACCCTTAATTTCTCTGGTAATTTGCAAATTGCTAGTGGATGGAATATCTCATGGTCGTCGGGCTATGACTTCAAATTCCACAAACTCTCAATGACTACAGCCTCGCTCTCTCGAGACCTCCATTGCTTCTCGATGTCTGCCAGCATGGTCATAGCTCCTTATAGGACCTATAACTTTACTTTCCAAGCGAATGCTTCGACGCTTGCCGATGCGCTGCGATGGAAGAAACATAGTGGCTATACCAACACGCTACAATGGTACTAACGCTTAAACATATAACAAAAGATAAACAACAATGAAGAAGACTGTTTTCGGTTCCACGCTTTTGGCCATAGTTTTGATGGTTGCTTCTTGCAATAAGGGCAACGAATATCACATGACCGATGTCCCTTATCCCTATCATCTCATCTATGCCGACCATACGCTCGACAGTTTGCTGTATGTCACGACCGAGGTTCACTCTGTGACGTCTGATGCTGGTTGGTGTATCGTCGACAACAGCAGTATGAATTCTATTAACGATTTCATCCGAGCACATGAAGGAGTCTACAATCTTGCTGCCATCCTGTCTTTTCAGCCCAATACGACAAACTATTCCCGCGATGCATATATCCGCATCAATGCAGGTGACTATAGTTCGGTTGGCGTTTTCCGCCAGTTGCCTTCGCTCAATGTGACACGTCCTATGCGTTACTATGACGACAAGTTACTTCGTGACAGCCTGTTGGCACTCACTCTTCAAGATATTGCAGCAACCGACAGCGTTGCGTTCAATGTAGAAGGCCCCTGGACCCTCTCTGCACCTGAGGGCTCGTTCGTCACTTTGGACAAGACTACTGGTAGCAAAGGGGCAAATGTTGTTCGTTTCTCCGTGCCAGCCAACACGGGTGATAAGCGTTCAACAGTTTTGGAGCTTAAAACCACGGTCGGTTTCAAAGAGAATGGCACAAATCGTGACTACACGATTGTTGACCATATCACGATCGTACAAGAAAAGATGAAGGAAAAAGAATAGGCCTGTACACAATCCTTTGTTCACGTTCATTGAATTACGTCTTGTTACACATCGTCAGAAATCGTTCTTTTGTAGCATTGACCTTGCTTCCCATGCTCATGACATTCTCGTCACAAGCATGGGCAGTTTTGCCTGACGATAGTCTGCAAAGGATGATGCCACAGGTGACTCAGCCTTCATACGCAAGACGTCATGGCGCAGTGCAGCTTTCGGGAGGCATATCACGGTTAGTGCCGCAATCAGATTACGTGTCGTCGCTCGTTCACAGCCATTTCACTGATTTTCAAGACGTACGCTTTCTGTGGCGGACATCCCCTGCCGATAATGACCCTTACGCCCTGGCATACCATTTCCCTACACTTCAGGTTGGCGTCCTTCATGGTGACTATTCACATGTTGAGGTCTATCGTCCTTCGCGCGATTATCATTCTCATATCGGTCATGCTATAGGCATCTTCGGTGGTATCCAAGTTGATTTCCTGCGTATAGGTCCGTGGTCATTGGGATGTGACCTGCAGAATGGCGTGGGCTTTTTCACCGACCATTACAATTACGAAACTAATCGAGACAACGAGATTATTGGCGGAGTAGCTACCATTTATGTTGGTGCAGCCCTGCGCACTTCTGTACGACTATCTCCCCAGTGGATGCTATCGTTGTCTGCGGAGTTCCGCCATTTCAGCAATGGACACATCATCCGCCCCAACCTCGGGACCAACACGCTTGGCCCTTCGTTATCCTTAGCTTATGACTTTGCACGTCAACCTAAATTGCCTTCGACCATAGGACGTAAGGCTTATCTCGCGGATGACGAGTCGCCGATAGTGTCAGCAGCAAACGAAGAATCTCAAGTTTTAGAATCAAAGCATGCTTTCCGTCGGGGTATTTATGTCGATTTGAGTGTAGGGGCATCAGCTAAGTCGTTACTTGAGGCTTTCATGGCCAAGCCTTCCGAGCACACACACACTTACTTTTCATTGACAGCTATGGTAGCTCCGATGTGGCGCTACCATCGTATTCATGCCAGTGGCATTCAGCTCGACTACATGAATGCCCGTTATGTCAGTCGCATTCGTGAGCTTGATCATGCCGCTCACCGCGAAGGCTATCGTTATTCACCTCATGTGTTGGGCGTTGGGGTACGCCATGAATTATTTTATCATCATGTCTCGCTTCACGCTTCCGTAGGACTATATCTTCGTCATCGTGCTGGCCAACTATCAGCTACACAAGAAGGCCATTTCTATCAGACGATAGGACTCCGTTATAGCTTTCCTTTCACCAATGACCGACTATTTGTGGGCTATAATGTAAAAGCTCACCACCTCAGCAAGGCCGATTGTATGCAGGCGATGCTGGGGTGGCGATGGTAGAAGGAGACAAGTGTACTATGCTCTACGGTTTAAGGCTATCTGTGTAATCCCTTAGATTTCAGGCCAACCATCTGCAGTCCATCGAATAGGACGTTGTATGAGGATAGCTTGTCCACCATGAGGAATGCTGTAGCCATGACAAATGAAAATGTCTTCGTTGGGCAATGAGGAGTCAAATGCAGCAAGGTTATAGGCTGCACTATGGCCAGCAGCTTCGAAGTCTTTCTTGTCGCCTTCGATGAAGAGCACGCCACCGCCTTGAGCCATATCACGTCCCTCGCGGTCCACATAAGGGCCGTTAACCTTACGGCTTCTGCCAACAACCACTTTATAATTGCTCTTCATGCCACGGCAGCAGTAGTCATGCGAGACGAAAAGATAGAAATAGTCACCATGGCGAAGGATGAACGGAGCCTCGATGGCATTACGACCGGCAAAGCGTGAAGTAGGATTAGGTTCAGCGTTCAATGTATCGCGAAGAGCTACGCGACGGGCTATGGTCACAGGTTTCTCGCCAGCTGCTACAAGCATCGTCGTGGGGTCAAGGCGAACCATCTGAATGCCATCCCAGAACGAGCCCCATGTCAACCACGGATTGCCTTTTTCGTCGAGGACGAAGTTCGGATCGATCGCATTCCATTGGTCGCGATGTTCGCGCGAACAGACCAAAGCGCCATGGTCCTGCCAACGGTAGTTCACGCTGTCGCGGAAATCAAGAGTGGGAGAGGAGGCCAAGCCTATGGCTGATGTGTTACGTCCGAATGTAGAGCAGGAATATGCCATCCACCAACGTCCACGATAATGAATCACGTCGGGCGCCCAAACGTGACCACGAAAGCCAGGTACGCTATCGCGTGTCCATGCAGGGATATCGGTAAGTGCACCTCGGCGTTGGAATGTCCAAGTCTTGCGGTCGGTGCTGGTCATCAGCTGCACCCCCATGCCGGTAGCATAGAGGTAATAGGTTCCGTTCTCGTAAGCCATCACGGGATCGTGTACCATGGGCGTGTCCGTTTCGAAGGTCTCGCGCATCCAACGGCGGCGTTGGCCACCTTCTGGCGTGTTTTGCGCAAAGAGCGTAGCCACCATCAGTGTAGCCAATGTCAGAAGAGTCGTTCTTTGTTTCATTTTTGTGTTTCAATTGAAAATGTTAGTTAGTCACTGTTATTCTCTCAAGTTTGATGCTATCTGATGAAAAGCATTTCGCGATATTTAGGCAGAGGCCAAAGCTCATCATCAACAATGAGTTCGAGCTTGTCCACATGTCTGCGAATGGCTTCTATGAGCGGAGCGACAGTGTCATGATAGGCAATAGCACGCTGGCGCACGCTCTCGATACGATTGGCCACACGCCGAGCATCTATCAGACGCGCTACATTCTCGGTAATAAATGAGGTATGCTCAGAAATCTGCTGGATGAGTGACACATTATTGGTGGACAGTTTGGCGGCCATGTCAGCAGGGAAAATAGCATTCATCTTGTGAACGCTGTCGATGAGCTGACTCTGGTAGCGCGTAGCAACAGGTATGATATGGTTCATGCAGAGGTCACCAAAGATGCGTGCTTCTATCTGAATCTTCTTTGTGTAAGTCTCCCATTTGATTTCGTTACGCGCCTGCAGCTCAGCAAGTGTGAAGACGTGCGTACGATCGAACATTTCCACACTATCAGGGTCGAGATAACGATCGATGATGAGTGGAACAGAGGCTTCGGTGTCAAGTCCTCTACGGGCTGCCTCTGCCTTCCATTCATCGCTGTAGCCGTTGCCGTCGAAGTGAATGGGGCGGCAGGTTGCTATGTCTTCACGCACGAGGTGGAGAATCGCCTTCATCGTATCCATGCCTTGGACCGTGAGCGCGTCAACACGCTTTCGGAAGTCCAACAATGTCTCGGCTACAGCTGCATTCAGCGCAATCATCGCACTCGCACAATTGGCTTCGGCTCCGACAGCACGGAACTCAAAACGATTACCCGTGAAGGCAAACGGAGATGTGCGGTTACGATCGGTGTTGTCTATCAGCAACTCCGGTACCTGAGGAATATCGAGGCGCAAACCATGTTTCGATGCCTTTGTGAGTTCCGAGAGTTCCGTGAAAGCATTGTCATCCGAACGCTCTACATAATCCAGTACATCGCTTAGTTGTTTGCCGAGGAAACTGGAGATGATGGCAGGGGGGGCTTCGCCAAGTCCAAGTCGATGAGCGTTGGAGGCGCTTACGATACTAGCTTTGAGGAGTCCATTATGGCGCCAAACTGCCAGGAGCGTCTCAACGATAAACGTGATGAAACGAAGGTTCTCTAAAGGTTCCTTGCCAGGAGCATGCAGGAGAACACCCGTGTCAGTTGCGAGGCTCCAGTTGTTGTGCTTACCACTGCCATTAATGCCTGCGAAAGGTTTCTCGTGGAGAAGGCAACGGAAACCATGTTTGCGCGCCACGCGTTTCATCAACATCATCAACAGCATATTGTGGTCAACGGCGAGATTCGTCTCTTCGAAGATGGGCGCAAGTTCAAATTGGTTGGGAGCAGCCTCATTGTGACGAGTCTTGCAGGGGATTCCCAACTCGAGGGCTTGTATCTCAAGGTCGCGCATAAAGGCGGCCACACGTTCGGGGATGTTACCGAAGTAGTGGTCGTCCATCTGCTGATTCTTAGCACTGTCATGCCCCATAAGGGTCCGTCCCGTCATGAGCAGATCGGGGCGAGCGGCATAAAGCCCTTCGTCTACAAGGAAATACTCTTGTTCCCAACCGAGGTTGGAAATGACCTTACGAACGTTAGGATAGAAGAGCTGAGCCACAGATGTCGCAGCATGATCCACGGCACGAAGGGCTTTCTTCAATGGTGCTTTATAGTCAAGAGCCTCACCTGTGTAAGCGATGAAGACAGTCGGAATCATCAGCGTATCACCCATGACAAAGACTGGAGATGCAGGGTCCCATGCTGAATAGCCACGAGCCTCAAAAGTCGAGCGTATACCGCCGCTTGGGAACGAACTGGCATCGGGCTCTTGCTGAACCAACTGTTTGCCCGTGAACTCTTCAATCATACCGCCTTCACCATCATGGACAACAAATCCATCGTGTTTCTCGGCAGTCCCTTCCGTGAGGGGTTGAAACCAGTGTGTCGTATGGGTAGCACCGAGTTCCATAGCCCATTGTTTCATGCCTGCAGCCACGGCATCGGCCGTAGCCAGGTCAAGCGTCGCATCACCGTCCATGACATCAACCATCTTGGCATAGACCTCTGCAGAGAGATAAGTCGCCATCTTCTTGCGACTGAAGACATATTTACCGAAGAACTCAGAAGGGCGTTCAGCAGGCGTAGGCACTTCGACAGGGTGCTTCTTGAAGGCTTCGCCTACGACTTGGAATCGAAGAGTAGATGACATATATTTAATGTATTACGTCTTACGAATGGATGAATAATCTTGTGCTTGCCAATCTCTAAACTTACCGCTCGGCCTGGAAGGAGGTTTCTTCGAGCACAACGAGTCTGAAGAACTCTCAACTCTTACGCTTCCGTTATCTAATGCCTCGTTCATTGAGCGCACGTTGGTAACGTCTGGCGTTTTGTTGATGTTCTGCAAAGGTGCGGGCAAAGTTGTGTGTGCCGCTGAAATCCTCTTTGGCACAGAAATAGAGATAGTCGTGCCTTTCGGGCTTGAGAACCGCATCAATACCGCTGATTGAAGCAATTCGGATAGGCCCAGGAGGGAGTCCTGTGTTGAGATACGTATTGTAAGGACTGACGATGCGCAGGTGTGAGCCGAGGATGCGGCGGAGTGTGTCATCGCCAGTGGCAAATTTGACTGTCGGGTCGGCCTGCAGGGGCATGCCAAGGCGAAGACGGTTGAGGTAGAGACCAGCCACACGAGGTTTCTCGCTGGCGGCATTAGTTTCCTCGTCAACAATACTGGCCAGCGTGACCACCTCGTCATGAGTCATCCCTAACCGTTGAGCGGCCTCGTCTCGACCTTCGTTCTTCCAGAAGTTGTCGTTCTCGCGTTGCATCCGTTGCATGAGCGCATCAAGCGTGATGGTCCAATAGACCTCATAGGTGTTGGGGATGAAGAGAGCGGGTAGGGTAGTGGTCGTGTAACCATACGAAGCCGCAAAAGTACTGTCGGCAAAAGCATCGGCGACCTCGGCACTATCAAGCATGAGTTTCTCAGATAGCGTACCGGCGAGTCGCGAGAGTCGGCGAACCGAAGGAATAGTCAGACGAACGGGAGTCTGTTGTCCGTTACGCAACCTTCGGAACACGGTGATGAAGTTGTCATCTGGTTGAATGGCGTAGCGGCCAGCACGGGTGTGAAAGTCGGACAACTTGCGCAGCAGTTTCCAACCAGTCAGCGAGCGAGCATGCCCCTCTGCGGAGAGTTGCTGAAGCAGCTCGGTTTCAGTCGTCGATGGGCGCACGTAGATGTATGCGTTTTCGGTAAGGTCAAAATTGGGGCGCAAGCAAGCGTATGCCATCCAGAGCACAACGGCGATGGCGAAGCTAACAACGGCCAGCACGGCAATGAGGATATTTCTCGTCGTCTTCTTCATAAAAGAAAACGCAGACACTCGTGATGTAAGTATCTGCGGTTGTTCATGGAGCCGACACGGGGACTCGAACCCCGGACCCACGCATTACGAATGCGTTGCTCTACCAACTGAGCCATGTCGGCAGGTCTTTCTTTTAAAACCGAGCGCAAAGGTAGTGCTTTTTCTTGAAATGACCAACAAACTCGACATTTTTTTCTCTTGAAAGCACTTTTTTATCTATTTCGTGTCGCTAATCACGCTGATTGGTGTATCTTTGTAGGCCGTAAACTAGACTTTCGTTCATTATCATCTTTCAAAACGTATGGCTATTTCCTCCATCATTCATCTTTCCTCAGTCATGAAGTGCAGGGCGTTCGCTCAGTCACGACACGTCATTCGTCGATCAACAGCCGTCTTTTCCCTCTTCGCTGTTCTCGCTTTTCACTGTTCATTCGTCATAGCGCAGCCTCAATGGCAGTTCGAATTCACAGGGAAAGGCAAGACCAAGGACGGCATCGTAAGCGTCCAACCTACCGACCGCTATGCTGCCGACAAGGACTATGGATTCGACTTCATTGCCTCTCCCCAGCGTTTGGATGCTCAGACGCCCTTCTATTTCAGCGTACGTGTTCCCGATGGCAACTACCGCGTCACCGTCACCTTGGGAAGCAAACGGCGTGCTGCCACGACGACCGTTCGCGCCGAGAGTCGTCGCCTCTTCGTCGAGAACCTATCGACGCGTAAAGGTGAACTGCAGAAGGTCTCCTTCGTCGTTCACAAGCATTCGCCACGCATCGATGATCAACGTTCCATGCGTCTGAAACCACGCGAACTTACCAAGCTGAATTTCGATGACCGGCTTACAATCGAGGTGAATGGCGATGCCCCAGCTTGTGCTGCGCTTACTATCGAGCGTGATGACCATGTACCAACTATCTTCCTCTGCGGCAACTCGACTGTTGTCGATCAAGACACGGAGCCTTGGGCCTCTTGGGGACAGATGATTACGCGATGGTTTGGCGACCAAGTGGCTATTGCCAATTTCGCTGAGAGCGGCGAGACGGCATCCACATTCATTGGTGCTAACCGACTGGCCAAAGCGCTCTCGATGATGAAGAAGGGCGATTACCTTATCGCAGAGTTCGGCCACAACGACCAGAAACAACGAGGCCCGGGCATGGGCGCCTACTACAATTTCGCCACCGCCTTGAAGACTTTTATAGATGAAACGCGCGCGCGAGGGGCAACACCCATCTTTGTGACGCCCACTCAACGCCGCTCCTTCAAGGACGGACGCATCCAGGAGACGCATGCCGACTACCCTGAAGCCATGGCATGGGTGGCCAATCGCGAGAACGTCCCGCTCATCGACTTGCACGCTATGACGCGTACGTTCTACGAGGCCATGGGCGAGGAAGCCAGCAAGCATGCCTTCGTTCATTATCCCGCTGGCACTTATCCGGGCCAGACTCAAGCATTCAAGGACAACACCCACTTCAATCCTTATGGCGCCTACGAACTGGCCAAATGTGTCATCGAGGGTATGCGTCAGTTGCAACTGCCCGTCCTCAGCGCCTTGCGTCCCGAGTACTTCAATCTCTATCCCGCCACTTCACCTTTCGACCCTGCCCATCCTGATGCCTTCGAGCGTTTCCATTGGAACGACTCGCCGTTCTTCGAGGCTGAGAAACCCGACGGCAACTGATCGAGCGCTATTCGCTTCGCTCTCCGAAGAACTTGTCCGCTCGTCAACTTGTACGCTCGAGCTCTGCTCGCTTCGCCCTGCGAAGAACTCGTCAACTTGTCCGCTCGACCTCTACTCGCTTCGCCCTGCGAAGAACTTGTCAACTCGTCAACTTGTCAACTCGTCAACTCATGATAAAGAACATTGTATTTGATTTCGGTGGCGTTATTTTCGACCTCGCTTACGAACAAGCGGTTGAAGCCTTTCGTTGCATCGGTCTGACCGATGCCGATCAACGCCTCGACCGTTACCACCAACGCGGCATTTTCGAGGAACTCGAGTCGGGCCGCATCTCGATGGACGCCTTTCGTGCCCAGCTTGGAGTGCTCTGCCATCGTGAGCTCAGCCATGAAGAGGTACTTGGCGCTTGGCTTGGCTATGTAGGCGGTCCTGTCGACCTCCGTCGACTTGATGCCATCGATGTCCTCCGTCGCCGAGGCTATCACACCTACCTGCTCTCCAACACCAATCCCTTTGTCCAATCGTGGGCCGAGAGTGCAGACTTCTGCGCTTATCATCGCCCCCTCAGCAGTTATATGGACAAGTGCTACACCTCCTATGAGGTAGGCATCATGAAGCCCAACGAAGGCATCTTCCGCCACATGCTCGAGGACTCTGCTCTGCAACCATCAGAGACGCTGTTCCTTGATGACAGCATGGCCAACGTCGAAGCAGCCGATCGTCTTGGCATTCAGACGCTTTTGGTCGAGAAGAATGGAGACTGGCGCTCAGCTGTCGAGGAGCGTCTTCACATGTCTTGATTCCAATTATTAATCTGGGTATGAAATTTCGCAAATCGTTTCTCTTAGGCGTCATCTTATTATTGTGCGGCTGTGTGTCGCATAAACGGTATGCGTCGAACAGTGGTAGCGTGCAGAGCACTCAACGCCAGTCGGTGTTCATCCCGCAGGCACCTGATTATGATGATAATACGATGTGGTTCACGGTAGACGGTGATTCGGCTGGCAATGGAGCGGATGTGTTCTACGTCGTATCAACGTGGGAAGAGGACTGGCAGGATGACAATGGTCGCCTGAGCCACTATGCCGACGTATGGAAACCTTTACATCGTGAACACATGTCCACGGAAATCAGCAAGGTGGCCGCTTATATGTCACCCGGCAATCGTTTCTACGCTCCTTTCTACCGGCATTCTACGATAGAGGCTTTCATGATGAACAACGAGGACAGCACACGGCAGCGTACGCGCCTGTCAATGAGCGATGTCTGTGCCGCTTTCGATCATTTCCTGACGCGACGCGACAAGCAGCGGCCACTCATCATAGCGGGGTTCAGTCAAGGAGGCTTGGCGGTGGTGGAGTTGCTGAAGCACATGAGCGACGAGACTTACGGACAGTTGGCTGCAGCTTATGTTATGGGATACAAGGTTACGCCAAGGGACACATTGGAGTGTAAACATATCAAGGCAGCACGGGGCGAGACGGACACAGGCGTTACCATCTGCTACAACACCGTGAAGGACGTGAAGTATATCCAGCCCGTAGTAGGTGCTACATGTTTCGCCATCAACCCTGTGAACTGGCGAACCGATGCAACGCCAGCCACGTTGCATGACAGCATCACAGTTACGCTCTCTCCCGAGCACCACGTCTTGGTCGTCAAAGGGTATAGTGGAGCTGAGTACCGCCCTTACAAAAACTTCATCAATGTCGGCGACATACATAGTTGTGAACCTTGGCTTTACAGCGAATGCTTAAAGGAGAACATAAATGTAAGAGCTCAACAATGGCGTAAAGCGAAAGCTTCTCAAGAAATGAACTTAAGATGAATACTTTTGTTGACTATTTCAAGAAACTGCATGAACGGAATGGGGATGGATTCATCCATACCTGTCCCGAACTGATGGCTTGCATCCAACAGATTGGTTTCTTGCCATTGTTGGAGAGTGGCATATCAGGCTATGCCGCCGAGAGTCTGATGGCCGAGGAGTGTCGCTACACAGTCTTCCCTGACGGTTCGTGGGAGTGGCCGTTGTGGCAGTGGAAAGGCTCCGTCGTACGCGAGGGAGACTGTGTTTATGGTAAGTTCTTTGCAGGCAAAGCTACGTTCATCGCTCGTGAATGGTGGCCAGATTTCTGTAATTGGCGTCGGAGCACTCATCCAGCTCCCGAAGAGGGCAGTATCGAGGACATCATCCTCATGACCCTGCGCGAGGAGGGCAGCATGATTACTCGCGAACTGCGTGCTGCCTGTGACTTCACCGGCAAGAACATGCGCTCAAAGTTCGATGCCTACGTGAGTCGCTTGCAAATGGCATGCCGCATCGTGACTGAGGATTTTGTCTATCCTACCGACAAGCATGGACATGAGTATGGTTTTGGATGGTCGCTACTCACTACGCCCGAACGTCTGATGGGTGAAGATGCTTGCCATTGTACGCGGACACCAGAGGAATCCTACCTTCGCATGAGTGAACATTTGGCTCAGCTACTGCCAGATGCGACTGAGAAACAGATAGCAAAACTACTGAAATGACGATGTTTAAAACTCTACTCATGTAGAAGTTTGCAGCGTCTATTGTATGTCTTATTCCTCTTTTGACCTATTTGTCCACAATTTGACCATACGGAAAGAATCGTGTGACAAAACCATGGGATAGAACCGTTCATCGGTTTTATCCCATATCATTTATTTGTAGGTTTATTGTTACTTTTTTGTCGGATGTGCCCTTTATGCTCGTCGTTTTTATCCTTATTTATTTGTACCTTTGAAATAATTTTCATAATTTTGCAAGAATATTTGTGATAACTTGTCACGAATTTGACGTTTCTTGTTGAGAATTGGAACTTAATTAACAAATAAATGAGAAGACTATTAACTATCTTCGCCTTTGCTGCAACATTCACAGCAGTCATGGCCGTCCCTGCCCGTCGGGGCATCACTCGCACCGTCAGTCTCGCTGATGGCACACGTGTTCAGGTTGAACTTCGTGGCGACGAAACTTTCCACTTCTACGTCAATTCCGCTACTGGCGAGGCATTGACAGAGCAGGCCGATGGCACTTGGAGCATCGACTCACGAGATGTCAAAACGCTTTGGACCAAGAAGTCGGCCCAACGCAATGCCCATCGTGAGCGTCTTGCCATGAAAACGCGTAAGCTCATGTCCACGATGATTGAAGAACGGCGTAAGGCGCCAATGAAGATAGGTTCTTCGACTGCGGGTACAGGCTCGAAGAAAGGTCTGCTGATTCTTGTCAATTTCAGCGGAACGAACGAGAAGATGGTGAATGGCGACCAAAGTCGTGACATTTTCGATCAGATGCTTAATGGTATCAATAATCCTTATGGCAAGAACTATGGTAGCGTACGCGAATACTTCCGCTCCCAAAGCTATGGACTTTTCGATATAGAGTTCGATGTCGTAGGGCCTGTTACGGTCTCTCAGAATATGACCTACTATGGTCGCGACTATTCCAGTGATCAAGACAAGTATTGCTATAAGATGATTGAAGAAGCCTGCACTCTGGTTGATAGTCAGATAGATTTTTCAGACTACGACTGGGACGGCGACGGCGAAGTAGAGAATATCTACGTCACCTATGCTGGTTACGGACAGGCTGCAGGGGCTCCTTCCAATACCATCTGGCCTCATCAGTGGTCCATCTCGGCGGCTCATTACTATTATGGAACAGAGCAGGACCACACGAATTATACGTTCAAACTCGATAACGTTATCATCGACACCTATGCTTGTGGCTCTGAACTGGATGGAGCGTCAGGTTCAACCCTTTCAGGCATCGGTACGATGTGCCATGAGTACAGCCATTGTTTGGGTCTGCCTGACTTCTACGATACTGCTGGTTCCAACTTCGGAATGGATAGCTGGAGCCTGATGGACTATGGTTGCTACAATGGTAATGGCTTCCATCCGAGCGGTTACACCGCCTATGAGCGTTGGTTCAGTGGATGGTTGGAACCGAAGGAACTGAAAAGTCCCTATTTCGTCGGTTCACTCAAGCCCATTGAAGACGAGCCAGATGCGTACATAGTTTATAACGATAAGAACCGCAACGAATACTATCTCCTGGCCAACCATCAGCTGAAAGGTTGGGACAAGAAGGCATACGGACACGGCATGATGGTCAATCATGTCTATTATCAGCCGAGCAAATGGACTGGAAATACAGTCAATAACACCGCTTCGCAGCAGTGCATGACCCTCATCCCTGCCGACAATAGCCTTTCTGGTTCATCCCTATCCGGCGACCTCTATCCTAATGGCGGAAAGAATAACAGCCTCACAAATACTTCTACACCTGCAGCTAAGTTGTATGTGGCCAACACCGACGGCAAGTATTTGATGAACAAACCCATCACGGACATTTCAGAGACCGATGGCGACATCAGTTTCTCATTCATGGGCGGAAGCGTAGCACTCGATTCACCTGTTGCTACGAATGCCACCGGCATCACGGCTACTGCCTTCACGGCGAACTGGGAACCTGTTGAGGGTGCGGTCAGCTACAACCTCTCGCTCACCGAGACAACCGACGATGGCGTCGAGAGTCCTGACGCAGTTGAGTCAATGGTGCTCTACGAGGATTTTGCTAAATTCTTAGCCGACACCGAAGGGGCTGTTGATTTGAGCAGCCAACTGGATAACTACACCTTCGTCCCTGGTTGGAGCGGACAGAAAGTGTTCCAAGGCAAGTATGGTGCTAAAATGGCATCGGGCAAAGCAGCAGGCAGCCTCACGACCCCAGCAATGGATTTCGCCACAGAAACAATGACCATCATCACCTATGTCAGATCCTATGAAAATGACGGTACCACTCCTACGCTGAATATCCTTGATGGGAGTGGCAACACGATTGCATCGGGCACCATTACACCCAGCGATGATAGCTACCTCATTTTCTACCTTGACTCCGATGTCCCATCAACAGCTAAATTGCAGTTCACGGCATCCAAAGGCAAGCGTTTCTATGTAGGCGACCTCTATGTCTTCGACGCCGTACTTGATGACGATCAGATCAACCAGTTCATCGAAGAAGAACTCAGCAGTGGAAATAGTGCACCACAATCATTCGCCGTACAAGAACTTAAGCCAACTCTCTCGTTCACCACCAAGGTTTTGCCACGTCGCACCACTTTGAACAAAGCCCCGCGCAAGGCCAAGATTGTCACCGAGAAGCGTATCGATAACATCGCAGCTACGAGCTACACACTCACGGATTGTGTCCCCTCGTCCGTCTACACCTATAAGGTACAAGCAGTCGATGCTGAAGGCAACGTTTCGTTGTGGAGCAACACCATCACGTTGACGACCCTCGACGAGGAACAGAATCAAATGGGTGATGTTAATCTCGATGGCATCCTGTCTATCGCTGACGTCACGGCGCTCGTCAACTTCATCCTCAAAGGAAACACGACTTCAGATGATGACGAAGGAGGACAGCGTTCAGCCGCATCTCAGGCGGTTGCCGATGTCAATGGCGATGGCGTCATCACTATTGCCGACGTAACCGCACTCGTCAACATCATCCTCGGAAAGACAGAGTAACCCTCGCAGCCATACTCCTATCTATCTTGTCCAACCCTCCTAATAGACAGCTTTGCCTGTTGGGAGGGTTTTTCTTTGGCATATATACCTATCATCCTATACATATATACGTGTCGCCTTGAGCGTATATATGTGTGGTCCTGAGCGTATATACGTGTGGCCCTGAGCGTATATACGTGTGGCCCTGAGCGTATATATGCATTGGCTTGTCTCAATAATGATACAACCGGGAGGTTCTATCAGAATTATCAGCTAAGTCAATTGAACTATTTAGCTAAGTCAATTGGCCTATTCAGCTAAGTCAATTGGCCTATTCAGCTAAGTATCTTTGACTATTCAACTATTCTCAATTGAGTGTGATCAGAATATACAATACGCCCAACACATCTTAACCTGCCATTTTGGGGACTCTATCAAAAGAATACATCCTAATAACCAGCCGTTTTTGGAAATAATTTCAAAAATGGCTGATTTTTGATTTACTGTTGAATATAAAATTGTACCTTTGCGCCATCAAAACTTTTTGTTATGGTGTATAATAGCATTATCGGCAGAATAGAGGAAATCAAGATTGTATTGGATGACCTTTTCATTTAAGGGCATTTTTTTTGCAATAAGGGGTATTTGATTTAAACGCCCGAAGGTCTTATATATGATTAAAGGCCAAAGAGACACTAATGGATTATAGTAAACAAGAGTTTGAACGCCTGTTCAAGGACAGCTATCCGCACATGTATCGCCTGGCTTTCTCGATGGTGGAGAATGCTGACGATGCCAAGGATGCGGTGCATCAGGTGTTTGCTCAAATCTGGCGAAACAAGCCACGGGTGGCTGATGACAGCATTCGCGGTTACTTGTTGGCGGCCACCCGCAACCAATGCCTGCATCTGTTGCGTTCCCGACAGCTGCAGCGGCAGATGGAAGAAGAACTTCAGAAAGACATTGCCGCAAGCGAGAACGAGGAACGCGAGGAACTGCTGCAGCAACTTCAACAAGTCATTGACAACAACCTAACGGAGCAAGACCGACGCGTGTTGAGTCTGCACTACGATGAAGAGAAGACTTATGCCGAGACAGCCTCTATCCTCGGCATCAGCACAGCAGCCGTGAACAAACACATCACGCGGTCACTGGCAAAAATCAGACAATCCCTTAAAATTGCAAAGTAATATGAAAACTGAAGATATCGATAAGAAGATAGGCATGCCCGACGTGGATGCTGAATGGGCTAAGTTTGAGCGCGAAGTAATTGGCGAAGAAACTCAACCTAAGAAACGCTCTCTTGCACCTTGGGGATGGAGCATCGGAATTGCTGCCTCCATAGCTGTCGTGGCCGGACTTTTCCTTTTTGGAAACGGCTCGAAGGGAGAAAACGAGGGAAGCGTGGCAATCGCGGAAGAAAACAAATCTGAAGTCCTTGAAGAGAAGGATGCGAACAACGGGAATGCTGAAAAAGCAATCACCGGCAACATCATCGATAATAAATCTGAGAATCTGCTGGCAGATGCGGAGCCTTCGCCGGAGGAAGACGCAAGTGTCTCTGTGCCCGTGCAAGACGTAGCGGAAGATGATTTTTCAACAGTCGAAGAACAGCCTCATTTCCCCGGCGGTGATAAAGCCTTGATGGATTTCATCAGGAAGAACCTGCGATACCCGGCCCTGGCACAGGCTTACGTGACGAAAGGTCGCGTCGTTATGTCGATGATGATTGATACGCTTGGACAAGTGTCTGACATAAAAGCCCAGAGGTTCATGCTCGACTACGCCCCATCGTTGCTGAGCCAAATTTCAGAGGCTGAACAAACGGAGTTGAAAGCCGATATCTCGCGCCAGTTGGAGGAGGAATGTGCACGCGTCATCGCCCTGATGCCCACGTGGCAGCCCGGAAAAGTGATGGGCAAGCGCACAAACGTGAAGTATTATATCCCTTTTCAACTCCAATCCGATCTCCTGGCAAAGGTCTCAGACTCTGAAACGCAAGATTCCCTGCAAAGGCGTATTGCGAGATTGGATATTGTTCCGAATTCATCTCATTTAGGGGCGAATACGATGCGACTCATCGGGACATCGGCCCAAAATGGAAGAGACAAAGATTCAGTACTTGTTATGGTCGATGGAGAGGCGATGCTTATGGCAAAAAAACAGATTACCGCGGAAGAGAATCTTGAGCATTTCCTCAAGAAGGATATTGAGAGCATCATGGTCTATATGGACGAGGATAACAAACGCCCGTATGTAGAAAAATATGGTGAACTTGCAAAGAACGGTGTCGTCGACATTAAGACGAAGCCTGCCCCAAGAACCTACGAATACGAAGGGCTTGCTAATGCAGTGACAGAAGAAGCCTTGCAGGGCCGTATCGCTGGACTGGACTTGGATGACAAAACCTTCCATTTCGTGACGACAACCGATCGGCCGGCATTGCCTCACTTATGGGAGCGCGACACCGTACTGACCTTGGTTAACGGAAAAGAAGACTTGGACTTCCTGAGCTATCTGAGTGGTATGTCTCATTGGTCGATGAGCAACGTCTTCGACTATTTCTTTGAAAGGAACCAGTTGTTTCTCATGCAATCCCTTCCCTCAAAGGAGGTGCAGGCAGCGCACTACACCCCGTCCCTGTTTGAAGGCCGCGACATCAGGCTGGTTGTAGATTACCTGACCAAGCCGTTCACGCCCGTCAGTCAGCTCACTCAAGAACAGATCCATTCGCGCCGCTTGGCTTACCTCCAGAACAAGTATCGCGCGGGCTTCAGCAAGAACAGCAATCAGGACTACTACGCGCCCGACCTTTACAACTCGCCCGCCAAGGAGCGTCTCTTCGGCCTGACGGCAGCCAAGTGCCGCAGTTACGGACAGCGTCACGAGTATTTCGGTCCTATGGGCAGCGACAGCCACGGCATGTTCGTCCCTCTGATTCGCGATGTGGTAATGACCACTAATGATGATGCGTGGTGGGAGAACGGTGAAATTTGTATACTCAAAGACGACCCATGCTTCAATCAGGTCGTCATTGACATCCAACAGGCGGCTACATGTGCCGATGCGTCAGCGGTGACGAGCGGCGACAGCATCGTCAGGTTGGCATTCATCTTCGGAGGAAAGGTCATAGAAGGACAGTCGAATGATCTGCTGAGTGGCATGCCGAAACAGCTCTACACGAAAGTAAAGACGAGTACTTTCACGTTCAAGCCCGATGCCGATGCACCGTCCTGGTGGTGAGGCGAGACCTATTACTCCACCACGTCAACTCACCAGCGACAAATGTGGATGCATCTGCATTCCGTTGACAAACTCTACGCAGCAGACTGCCCCGAACTGCTCAGCTACAGCCGCCATGTGGAAGGCACGGTGACAGACGAGAAAGGTGAACCACTGGCCGAGACCAACGTAGGCATTGGCTTTGTTACCCCCTGGGATGCCATCACCACCGACAGTAATGGCCACTTCGACCTGTGGATGCCTTTTCGTGATGCCACCATCAGCGTGAAACATGCGGGCTATATCCCCAAGCAAATACAGCCCACCGACACTTCTCTTGTCATCCGCATGAAAGATGCAACAAAATTGAGTGAAGTGAAGGTGCTACCCAAGGAGGAGAAGAATAAAATTCAAAGGCTACCTGGAATAAGATTACGAGGGAAGATTAAATAACAGCGAGGTATATGGCGGCAAAATGAATTGGGCGCAACCTCTTTAAAGGAAGTTGCACCCAATTTGTTAATTTCTATTGGTGTCCGCTAAAAGTTGAGAAGCGACAAATCATGTGTCCGCAGAGCCGATAAACAGGCATTGTGGACATATTTTTGAAAAAGTAAGCCCCCTCAATCAAACAAATACAGCATGCCAAGAATATTTCGTTTTTTTCGTGTTTTTCGATGTAGAAATAAAATTCGTTTAATTCTTATAATTCGTTGTTTTGAAGAAGAACAGCCTCGTATACTTTAGACACCTTGCGAAGCGTGTCGCGAATAATTCGTGAAATTCGATTATAATCCTTCAAAAGGACATGAAGAAAAATTCGTAAAATTCGTGTAATTCATGGTTTATAAAAAGTTGAGAGTTTAGAGTACTTGAAGTGTCAATGTGTTAATGTGTTAATATGTTAATGTTTCCCCTCTTTTTTCCACAAGCCCGTAATTTCTTAAAAAACTTTAAGATTGACGACTATTCCGTATTTTCCTCTTCCATTCTGATACGAGTTTGCTGAAAATCAATACCTTTGTGACATGAAGCGGTTGAAGTGTCGGGCGGAAGCGTACTCTTTGTTCTTTCAACGCAGAGGCGCAGAGGCTCAAGCCTAGACATTCGTCTTTCGCTCGGCGCTTGCGACGCTTGACCCTTCAAGAACTTTTAAATAACAACTTCCGTGGCCGAGGCCGCATATAACTCTTAACTCAATGATAATTTCGAAAAGACTTCAATGGAACGCCATCTGCCTGATGAGCTCGCTCGTCATGGCGTTTGGCTTTGCGTCATGCGGTAGATCAGATGATAACGGCATTTTCGGAGCTGATAGCGGTGAAGTGGTGGAAGTGCGCGAACCCGACAATTGGGTGACGGACGACGACATCACGTCCGACGACCTGGATGTGCTGATGGACCTCACCGTGAAGGTGGAACGCATACGTCAGGAATTCGTCAAGATGCTCAGCAACGGCGACGAGGGCGACAAGCTCTTCTGCGGCATAGGCCCCAAGACAGACGTCGGGCCAACCATCAAGCTCTTCACAGACATGATGCTGAGGCAGG
>JAEEGL011139449.1_pt1 | contig 98127 bp, 49 predicted proteins | sample 9134231 | NCBI WGS metagenome assembly JAEEGL01 (sample SAMN16246548, study PRJNA631951) | gut metagenome | biome: gut microbiome; feature: rumen; material: fiber-attached | host: Bos | place: Iran: Karaj | collected 2018-10 | reverse complement strand
GTAAGGGGAGACTTTCCTTTCCGGTGGACGACACTGCGCCAGAAGACCCCTCTAAATCTCCCCGTAAGGGGAGACTTTCCTTTCCAGTTGACGACACTGCGCCAGCCGCTCCCCTCCCTGACGGGAGGGGTTGGGGGTGGGTCTTTTGGGCCTTCTGTGCCGTATCTCCTGCTTGAATAACCATATCGGGGACGATGCGGTTAAAGAGGATGCCGTCGTAGAGGCCAGCCTCGACATTACGGATGAAATTGTCGCGATGGAGGGGCGTGTCGTCATAGAGGCGGACGACGATGTCGCCCTCGGAGGTCTCGATGAGGACTTCAGTCCGACCGATGGCGTCGCGCTTGGAGTCGCCGCAACCAACGAGCACGAACATAAGCTGAGCAACGAGCGCAAGAAGGGCAAAAAGGGGCTTCGATGTAGCTTTCATAGGGGAAAATTCGTTTGATTTGGGGCAAAGATAGGGAAAATAACGGGAATGGTAATAAAAACGGAAAAAAATTTTTTTACGAGAACGGGCGCTCGGCGCGAAGCGACGCTTCAAACTTGAAGAACGTTAACGTTAACTAGGCTGCGCGATGAAAGATTCTTGAAGGGTCAAGCTCGGCATCCCGAAGGGTGACGCTTGACCCTTCAAGAAGCGTCGCTTCGAGCTCTTCGTCTCCTCGGAGATTTACCTGAAAAATGAGGGATAAAACGTGAAATATGATGGAAAATAGTGAAAAAATGGGGTTTGAAGAAAAAAATTCTTTTCTTTCAACCTTCTGCTTTAAACTTTTCACTATCTTTGCACTGGAATAAACGAAAACAAGGAGCTAAAGAGAATCATCTATTAATCATGAGCCGTCTGCTGAAATGGATAGGAGCCGCGGTGGTCGCCCCCATCGCCGTTGCCGTAGTGGCGACGGTGGCGTTGTACCTGCCTCCGGTGCAGGACTTCGCGGTGAAGCATCTGGCGCGCTACGCGTCGGAGCAGACGGGCATGGACATCAGCATAGGCCGCCTACGGCTGAGCCCGTGGGCCGACCTGCGGATGGATGATTTCATGGCGGTGGACGCTGAGGGCGACACGGTGGTGGCTGCCCGGCAGGCCACGGTGGACCTGCGCCTGAAGGATGTATTCAAGAAGCGCATCGGCATCGAAGGCGTGACGCTCGACGGCGCGCGGGTGAACACGAAAGAGCTGGTGGCGGAGGCCGACATACGCGGCACGCTCGACCATTTCGAGCTGCACGACGACGTGGACCTCGGGCTGAAGCACGTGGACCTCGACGAGATAGCAGGCAGGGGACTCAACCTGGACATCGCGCTGCGCGACACGACCGTCGAGGATACGACCGAGAGCGAACCGCTCAACTGGACAGCCAAGGTGAAGCGGGCGAAGATTGAGACGTCCTCCATTCGCTTCGCCACGCCGGGCGACTCGCTCGTGGCCGACGCCGACATCGACCGCCTGGAACTCACGGACGCCGACATCGACTTAGGCAAACAAAAGTATAAAGTTGCGAAAGCTGAACTCAAAGGGACGCTGAACGAATTGAACGTTAACGGGAGCGATAACGTTAAAACCGACAACGCGCAGCCAGTTAACGTTAACGTTCCCGTTCCCGTTAAAAAAGACAACGCGCAGCCAGTTAACGTTAACGTTCCCGTTCCCGTTAAAACCGGCTTGCCGCTTGAATTGAAGTTGGAAAATGTAGAATACGATGGGGAGCAACAGAAGGTGAGTCTGCCGAGCATCGACCTGAAGACGCCGACGTCGCGCTTCAAGGGCGGTACGGAACTGGACCTGAAAGCTTTCGAGAAGGGGTCGACCGCCGGCATGAGTTTCAACTTCGAGACGGATCTCTCGAAGGCTGACATCCGTCGCATCGCAGGCAAGCAGCTGCCCAAGGGCTTCGACAGCTCCTACCCCGACGAGCTGCTGCACGTGAAAGGCTCGGCAAGCGGCAACCTCGACCATATGGTTCTCGACCATTTCGAGGCCACCCTGCCCGGCGCGCTCACGATGGACGGCCGCGGCACGCTGAGCGGCCTCAACGACTCCACGGGCCTCAAGGCCGACATCGACTATAACCTCGAGACGAAGGACATCAACTGGATACGCGGTATGGCCGACGGCGCGCTGGACGACGTCAGACTGCCGCAGATGAGTCTGGCCGGCAACATCAAAGCCGACGGCTCGCGCTACTCGACGCTCAGCACCCTGCGCGAGCGCGGAGGGATGGCCGTCGTCAAGGCCGACGTGGACACGAGCAGCGACCTCACCTACGACGCCGACGTGCGCGCCAAGGGGTTGCGACTGAAGGATTTCATGCCATCGCTGCCCCTGAGTCCGCTGACGGGTACGCTCTCGCTGAAGGGCAAGGGCACCGACATCAACAGCCGCGCCACGCGCATCGACGCCAAAGCGAAAATAGCCAGCCTGCGCTACGACAAGATCAACCTGGACGGCACGACACTCGATGCCCAACTGAAGAACGGATACGGACGCGCCCGCGTCACGGCCGACAACCCCCTGCTGACGATGCAGGCAGACCTCGACGGGATGTTCAACGTTAACGTTAACGGGAACGATAACGGGAACGGGCGCTCGGCGCGAAGCGATGCTTCAAACTTGAAGAACGTTAACGGGAACGCTAACGTTAACGGGAACGATAAAACACGCAACGCGCAGCGAGGTAACGCAAGACAGCCATTCTCGTCGCTGACGTTCTCGGTAGACCTCAGCCGTGCTGACCTGCAAGCCCTCGGACTCGTAGAAGACCCGCTGAAAGTGGCAGCTTGCATGCACCTCGACGGCACCACCAACCTGCGCGACCGCCATCAAGTAAGCGGCACAATCACGGACATCGTCCTCATGCCGGGCGACACGCTCTTCCGCCCCGAGGACGTCACGCTCGAAGCCCTGATGCGCCCCGACACGACTTACGCCTACGTCGCCAGTGGCGACTTGACGCTGAGGGCTCAGGGTCGCACGAGCTACGACCGCCTGCTCAAGCAGCTGCAGAAACTGGCCGACGAGGCTTCGAACCAGCTGAAGGAGCACCGCTTAGTGCCCAGCGAACTGAAACGCCGACTGCCGCAGATGGACATCCATCTCACTGCCGGACAGCATAACCCCGTCCACGACATCCTGCTGTCGATGGGCTACGACTATGAGACGGCCGACCTCGACCTGCACCTGAACCCCACCACAGGTCTCAACGGCGGCGGACACGTACACAGCCTCAACACGGGAGCCATCCTGCTCGACACCATCAACTTCCACGCCCTGCAGGACTCCACGGGCATCGCCCTCGACGCACGCATACACAACGGACGACGCAACCCGCAGATCAGCTTCGACTCCCGACTGGCCGCCCACATCGGCGAGGACGGACGCGCCGACGCCAACCTCCTCTTCTACGACGACCGCGGACAGAAAGGCATCGACCTGGGACTGCAGACGGCCGTCAGGAACGACAGCCTCGTCATCCACCTCGACCCGCTCAACCCCATCATCGCCTACCGACGCTTCCACCTCAACGAGGACAACTACATCAGGCTGGGCAAGAAGAACCGCGTGACGGCCAACGTAGACCTGCTGGCCGACGACGGAACGGGACTGAAGCTCTACTCGGCCGACAACTTCGACGCGCTGCAGGACCTCACCGTGAGCATCAACCACCTGAACTTGGGCGAGCTGATGACGGTGCTGCCGTACATGCCACGCATCACGGGCTACCTCCACGGCGATGCCCACCTCATCCAAACGACGGAGCACCTGAGCGTCTCGACCGACATGACCGTGGACGAACTCACCTACGAGGGCGCCGTGCTCGGACAGATAGGCCTCGAAGGCGCCTACCTGCCTAATGCCGACGGCAGCCATTACGTCGACGGCAACCTCCTACACATGGGCCTGCCCGTAGCAACCTTCAACGGCACCTACACGCCGAAGGGCGACACCGGACTGCTGGACATCGACGCCACACTGGATCGCCTGCCCTTCGCGCTGGCCAACGGCTTCTTCCCCGACGGCGTGGCGACGCTCAGCGGCGTAGCGATAGGCGACGTTCACGTCGGCGGCACGACGGCTCAGCCGCGCGTGGACGGAGCTGTAGTGACCAACGACCTGCGCGTGACCTCGGCGCCCTACAGCCTCAGCCTGCGCGTGGCCGACGACACGCTACGCTTCGACAACAGCCACCTAAAGATGACCGACATACGCATCTACTCGACAGGACGCAACCCGCTCACCGTCAACGCCGACATCAACTTCGCCAACACCGACAAGATACGCGTTGACGCCACCATGACGGCCAACAACTACGAGCTCATCAACGCCAAAAAGACTTCGCAGGCCGTGGCCTACGGCAAAGTCTACGTGGACCTCAACACGATGGTGCGCGGCACGCTCGACGACCTGCGCATGTACGGACGCCTGAAGGTGCTGGGCTCGACCGACCTGACCTACGTGCTCACCGACTCGCCGCTGACAGTCGAGGACCAGTTGGCCGATCTCGTGGAGTTCGTGGACTTCACCGACACGGTGACCGTGGTGGAGCCCGAGCGCGACCGCCCGCAGAACCTGAACATCACCATGAACGTCAGCATCGACGACGCTGCGCAGGTCCACTGCCTGCTCAGCGCCGACGGCTCGAGCTACGTCGACCTCGAGGGCGGCGGCGACTTGATGCTGACCTACTCGCCCGAGAAGGACATGCAGCCCAACGGACGCTACACCATCAACAGCGGCACCATCAAATACACGATGATGGTCATCCCGCTGAAGGAGTTCACCATCAAGAGTGGCAGCTACGCCGAGTTCCGAGGCCCCATCATGAATCCGACGCTCAACCTGAGCGCCACCGAGCGCCTACGCACCACCATCACCGAGAACCAACAACCGCGGTCGGTCAACTTCGACGTCGGCATGAACATCACGCAGACACTCGAAGACCTCGGACTGGAGTTCACCCTCGATGCACCCGAGGACCTCAGCATACGCAACGAGCTGGCCTCGATGTCGGCCGAGCAGCGCGGACGCGTAGCGGTGACGATGCTGGCCACGGGCATGTACATCACCGACTCCAACAGTGCCTCGGGAGGCGGCTTCTCCACGCAGAACGCCCTCAACGCCTTCCTCCAGAGTCAGATTTCCAACATCACCAGCAAGGCACTCAAGAGCGTGGACCTCTCCTTAGGCATGGAGCAAGGCACGAGCGCCACCGGCTCGACTACCACCGACTACAGCTTCCGCTTCGCCAAGCGCTTCTGGGGCAACCGCATCAGCGTCATCGTGGGCGGAAAGGTCAGTACCGGCGCCGACGCGCAGAACACGGGGCAGTCGCTCATCGACAACGTGAGCATCGAGTACCGCCTCGACCAGAGCGCCAGCCGCTACGTGAAGGTCTACTACGACAAGAACTACGAGTCGCTCCTCGAGAGCGAAGTCCTCGAGATGGGCGCAGGTCTCGTGCTCCGACGCAAGACCACGCGCCTCGGCGACTTGTTCCTGTTCAAGAGGAAGAAGGAAGAGTGAAGAGTGAGGAAGTGAAAAATGAAAAGTGAAGAGTGAAAAATGAAAAGTGAAAAATGAAAAGTGAAAAATGAAAAGTGAAAAGTGAAAAGTGAAAAGTGAAAAGTGAAAAATGAATAATAGAAGTTTACATAGCTGTGTGCAGAGATTGCGTCGTTCGGGTATCGCAAGTACCCGAAGTATTCTTTATTTTTCCCTTTTCACTCTTTCATTCTTTATTTTCCTTTCCTGCTCCACGACCGAGAACCTGCCCGAGGGCGACGTCCTCTACACGGGCATCTCGGAGATAGCCTACGGGCGCAAGGCCAAGAGCAAGAGCGCTGCAGCCAGCGGCAAGGACTCCACGGGCGTCATCACCGCCATGGCCAAGGCCTACAACACGGTCGAAGAGCTACTCTCGGGCAACGTCCGTGCCGAGGACCTGCGTGCGCTGCTCAGCAAGAACGACAGCCTCAGCCGCGAGCAGCGCGACTCCATCGCCCGCTGCGCTGCCGTGCTCGAACAGGCCACCGAAGCCGTGCGCGAAGAGGTCGACGCAGCCCTCGCCTACCCGCCCAACAACAGCGTCTTCGGCAGCTCGTCGGCACGATGGCCGCTGCCCATAGGACTCTGGTTCTACAACGGTTTCGTAGGCGCCGACAGTGGCTTCGGCAAGTGGATGTTCAACAGTTTCGCCTCGACACCTCACACCATCGCCACCGCCAACCCGCAGCTGCGCTCGCAGGTGGCACGCAACACGCTGCGCAACTTCGGCTTCTTCCGCGGACGCGTCGACTACGAGGTCCAACCCAACGACCGCAACCCTCGCAAGGCCAAGATAGGCTACTCGGTCTACCCCGGCCCGCTCTTCCGCTTCGGCACAATCGAATACCAGTACTTCGACGCCACCACCGACAGCATCATACGCGCCACGGCCGACAAGAGCCTGCTGCATAGCGGCGACGCCTTCAACGTGCCCAACCTCGACGCCGAACGGAAGCGACTCAGCGCTCTCTTCCGCAACAACGGCTTCTTCTATTTCAGACCCGAACTCATCACGTATCGGGCCGATACGCTGCAGACGCCTTTCACCGCGCACCTGCAGATACGACCGCGCCCCGACCTGCCTCCACAGATTCGCAACCGCTACAAGATGGGCGAGACCACCATCACCATCATGCCCTACGACGACTACCGCGTCACCGACAGCCTGGCGTTGAGCGAGTTCAAATACCGCTGGAGCGGAGGCACGAAGAAACCGCCGCTGCGCTTCGGCGCCATCCGCCACTACCTCTTCTACCGACAGGGCTCGCCCTATCGCGCCGACCTCCACGAACTCATCCAGGAGAAGCTGTCGGGAATGGGCGTTTTCTCGAATATCCAGATGAGCTACGCCCCGCACGACACCACCGACACGTGCTCGACACTCGACGTCAACATCTTCGGCATCCTCGACAAACCCTACGACAGCGAACTCGAGGCGAAGGTAACCAACAAGAGCAACGGCCTGCTGGGGCCCGGTATCTCGTGGGGCATGAGCAAGCGCAACGCCTTCCGTGGCGCCGAGCAGCTCTCGTTCAAGGTCCACGGCAGCTATGAATGGCAGACGGGCGCCTCGGCCACCGAAGGCCACAACGGACTCCTCAACTCCTTCGAGCTGGGCGCTACAGCAGGACTCGTCTACCCGCGTCTGCGCTTCTTCAACCTGCCTTTCATCAGGCAGATGGGCCGACGGGCCGAAGCCACGACAGCCTACAAGCTGGACGTCGACTGGATGAACCGCGCAGGCTTCTTCCAACTGCTCAACTTCAGCGGACGCCTCAGCTATACCTACTGGAACATACGCCACCGCCGCCTGCGCCACGAACTCACGCCCGCACGCCTCGACTATACCATGTTGACGCACCGCTCGCACCGCTTCGACTCGCTCATGACCGCCAACCCGGCGCTCTACATCAGTATGCGCAATCAGCTGGTGCCGTCGATGGCCTACACGCTCACCTACTCGACCCTGCGCCCAGGCACCATCGCTACGGCCAACACCCACTCGCGCACCGTCATCCTCGGTGCCAAGCAGGCGGGACATATCGTCAACGGCATCTACGCCCTAGCCGGACACGAACGCAAGGAGCGCAACAAGAAACTGCTCGGCGTACCCTACGCGCAGTTCCTCAAGCTCTCGGCCGAATGGAGAGAGACGTTCCCCGTGACGCTGCACTCACGCATCGCTGCCCGGGCCTACCTCGGCGCCGTATGGAGCTACGGCAACTCGACCATGGCGCCTTATGCCGATCTCTTCAACGTGGGCGGCGCCAACAGCATCCGAGCCTTCGGCGTACGCACGCTGGGTCCCGGCCGCTACCATCCCGCGACATCGGGCTGGAGCTATGTCGACCAGGTCGGAAACCTCAAGCTGGAGGCTAACGTAGAATACCGGTTCCCTCTCGTGGGGTCCCTCGAAGGAGCCGTCTTCCTCGATGCGGGTAATGTCTGGCTCATGCAGCCCGACGAGAATCGCCCGGGGGCCGCCATCGATGCCAGCGAGTTCCTCAATGACATCGCCCTCGGCACGGGCGTCGGCTTCCGCTACAACCTCGACTTCCTCGTCCTGCGCTTCGACATCGGCGTCGGCCTCCACGCCCCTTACGACACCGGGAAAACGGGCTACTACAACATGCCGCACTTCCGCGACTCACTCGGCTTCCATATCGCCGTCGGATATCCGTTCTAAACGTTGAAAAGTTGAAACGTTGAAACGATGAAAAGTTCTTCGAAGTGTCCTTCGACAAGCTCAGGATGTACGAAGCGAGCAAAGCTCGAGCGCTTGAAGTATTAATTCTCACCTCATCAGTTCTCCCACCCCACGGGGGCAGGGAGAGGCTAAAACCCAAAATGAAACATCTTCTTTTACTTGCCTTCATCTTCGGTCTGCCGAGCCTGACCTTCAGTCAGGTAGCGCCTTACACGCATTCACGTATCTTCTGGGACACGACCACGCGCCACACGGTCTTCGCGAGCGGAGGCTACGCCCGCATCATCCAACTGCAGGACGGACGCCTAATGGCCGTCTGCGAGAACGGGGGCATACAGATTGCCTTCAGCAGCAACGGCGGCAGCTCTTGGAGCGGACAAAAGAGGATTGTCAACAACTCTAACAACACGCCCAACTGCGTCCCCGACCTCGTCCAACTGCGCGACGGCACAATCGTAGTCGGTTACAACCCGCGTCCCTCAGAGCCTTACACCGAGGACCGCCGCTTTGGCATCCGCGTGAAGCGCTCCACCGACAACGGCCGCACGTGGAGCGATGAAATCTTCGTCAATGATGCCAGCTATACGTTCCATGATGGCTGCTGGGAACCATCGTTCCTGGAACTGCCCTCGGGCGAACTCCAACTCTATTTTGCCGACGAAGGGCCGTACACCAACAACGGTGACCAACAGATATCGCTTTGTCGCTCCTTCGACGGCGGGCAGACTTGGACCAAGGCCCAGAAAATCAGCTATCGCAGCGGCTTCCGCGACGGCATGCCCGTGCCCGTGCTGCTGAAGGACGAGTCCGAGATTGTCGTCGCCATCGAGGACAATGGCTGGGGCTATGGCGATTTCTTCCCTACGACAGTGAGGACGACCCTCGACAACAACTGGCAGAACTATTGGGTCGATGCCACCGACAAGAACCGCGAACGAGCGCTCAACCTCTCCTACTGCCCTTTGGCCACAGGCGGAGCACCCTACCTGCGCGTGCTACCTTGGGGCGAGACGGTCCTCAGCCATCAATCGCCCTACGAGAACAACGGGAAGATACAGATGCGCGTGGTCGTAGGCAATGAGCAAGCCCGCGACTTCAGAGGCGTCACGACACCTTTCGGCCAAGGCCCTGACAACCCTCAAGGTCTATGGAACTCGCTCGCCGTCATCGACACGGGCGTGGTCGTGGCCGTCTCAGGCATCAATGGTAGAATAGAGATGATAAAGGGCTATCCCACGCGCCTGCTGCAAGCCCCCTTCGCCCACCCCACCATCGATGGGCGACTGACCAAAGGCGAAGGCTACTTCTTCGAAGACGGGTCTCAGATTAAGTTAGGAACGCAGACGGGCACGCGCGTAATTGCGGATTATGCCTTCGACATGGATTCGCTCTATTTCGTCGCCCGCGTCTTCGACAACACACGGGCCACGTCCGACACGCCCGACGCCGTCACCCTCTTCGTCGACGTCGACGGCAGCAGCTCGATGCAGCCACAAGAGAGCAGCTATCAAATCGTGCTTCCGGTCACGGGCTCCCATCAGGTCTACAGAGGACAGAGCCAACGCTGGACGCAAATCGACGACGATGCCTTTGCTATGAGATGCGCAGCCCTCGCCTATCCTACCAGCTACATCGTCGAAGCGGCCATCGCATGGACTGCCCTCGGCAAGAGCAGCGCACCCGTCGGTCAGCGAATGGTCACTGCCGTCCAAGTGACGGACAACCGCAACGGCACGGTTCTCACGGAGTCCATTCCCGACGTCAAGCCGACGCGCACGCGCACGTGGATGGAGTTCCGCCTCGGCGCTCTGCCCGACGGCATCAAGACGGTGCAGAAGGAGTCCGCCTCAACATCCCTTTCCCAAGCTTCACCTACCTGCGCCTATGACCTCGCAGGACGATTAGTCAGCCCGTCCGCGCGGGGCCTCGTCATCCTCTGCCGCCCCGACGGCCTCAAGCAGAAGGTCATCCGATAAAGCACACTCGTCATTCGTCATTCATCATTCATCATTCATCATACATCATTCGTAATTCGTCATTCGTCATTCGTCATTCGTCATTAATCACTAATCATGCGTCTCTCCTTAGCAGCTATTGCGGCAGCCGCTGCCTCCTCAGCCTCAGCGGCCACACCCCCGCCTAATATCGTCCTCATCCTGGCCGACGACCTCGGCTTCGGGGACGTGAGTGCCTACGGGCAAACGACTATTCAGACACCGAACATCGACCGCCTGGCTCGCGGCGGCGTCTGCTTCACCGACGGCCACGCCACCTCGGCCACGTCCACGCCGAGTCGCTACGGCCTGTTCACGGGTATGTATCCGTGGCGCAACGAAGACGCTCATATTCTACCCGGCGACGCGCCACTCATCATCAATCCCCAGCAGTTCACCCTCCCCCGCATGCTCCAGCAGGCTGGCTACACGACAGCCGCCATCGGCAAGTGGCATCTCGGCATGGGCGTAGGCCGAATCAACTGGAATGACCTCATCACTCCTGGCGCACGCGAGATTGGATTCGACTATTCGTGCATCATCGCAGCCACCGTCGACCGCGTGCCTACGGTCTACGTCGAGAACGGACGCGTGGTCGGACTCGACCCTTCAGACCCTATCGAAGTGGACTACAACCACAACTTCCCCGGCGAACCGACGGCCCTCAACAACCCCGAACTCGTCACGCTGCCTTGGTCGCACGGCCACAACAACAGCGTCATCAACGGCATCGGGCGCATCGGCTTCATGAAAGGTGGACATGCCGCACGCTGGAAGGACGACGAGATGGCGCAGTATTTCCTCGACCGCTGCACCGCCTTCATCGATGAGAACCGCCAGCGCCCGTTCTTCCTCTACTATGGTCTTCATGAGCCTCACGTCCCCCGCGTCCCTGACGCGCGTTTTGTCGGACGAACGCCCCTCGGTCCGCGTGGCGATGTCATTGTCGAAGCCGACTATTGCGTGGGACAGCTCGTCGATAAACTCGAGCGCGAAGGACTGCTCGACAACACGCTCATCATCTTCTCGTCGGACAACGGACCCGTCCTCGACGACGGCTACAAGGACGGCGCCCGCGAGTCGGCGTCCCTGCACGACCCCAAGGGCGGCCTGCGCGGAGGCAAGTACAGCCTGTTCGACGCGGGTACACGCGTGCCGTTCTTCGTCTATTGGCGCGGCCATATCCGACCGCTCGTCAGCGATGCCCTTGTCTCGCAGCAAGACCTCGCGGCCTCGCTTGCCGCTCTCGTCCATCAGCCCGTGCCCGCAGGACTCGACTCCGAGAACCACCTCTCCACGTTCCTCGGCCGCTCGCGCAAGGCTCGCAAGGAGATGGTCATCGAGGCTGCCGGCCGTCTCGCCTTCCGCAGCGGTCGCTACGCCCTCGTGCCGCCCTACCGCGGCGCGCGAACGAACGCCACGGGCAATGAACTCGGCGTCGTCGACCGCTACACGCTCTATGACTTGCAGGCCGACCCCTCGCAGCAACACGACATCACCGACAGCAACCCGCGCCTTGTTGAGCGCCTACGACGCCGCTTCCTCCAACTCGTGGAAGGCCACTACAAAGAAGACCGCCAGCAGGAAGCGCTCAAATGAGCGGCAAGCCGAGCCTTTAATTATAGGTCCATCCGACAAATGCGTAGTCGGCCCTCATCTTAGGCACAGAGGCACGGAGACACTTAGACACAAAGACACGGAGACACAAAGGCACAAAGACACGGAGACACGGAGACACGGAGAAAACATAGAACTCTGCATCTCCGTGTCTTTATGTACTCTATCATGATCTGATCCTTTCTCTGCCAAAGAATAATCCTCTCCCGTCCGAGATGGACGAGGGAGGATTCTTCATAAACGTGAGATGCTCATCGCTGAGCATGAATCTTCAACGCTACTTGACGATAACCTTGCGACCGCGGGTGATATAGAGGCCCTTCTTGACGGGAGCGATGACGCGGCGACCGCCAAGGTCGTAGACGTTCTCGCTGCCAGCGAAGGTCTTGTCTGCCTCGACGTTGATGGCGCGAATGGCGTCAATCAACGGGGTGCCGCACGTGAGAACGAGGTTAGGCGTTTCGCCCGTGCTCTGGCAGAGGCTGGCACGAATATAACCGCTGAGTCCGGGAATCGTGGTCACGCGCTCAGTGGTGGCAGCGACCTTGTTGTTGCGGATGTAACCGAGGCCTTCCTCCTCGAGGTCAATGCCTCCGATGGCGCTGACGAGTCCGTTGGCATCGACAGATGCGAGCGGGTCGACATCAGTAGGACGCGGGACGAAGAGATTCTCCGTGGTATGCTCGGCCGTCTCGTCCTCGAAGTCGCCGAAGGTCAGGATGAAGGCTTCGCCAGCGGCGATAGCTTCCTTCTCGACGAGTTCCAGGCTGGTCGTACCGTCGTCGTTGGCCACAACGGCGCTGAGGGCATAGGTGTGAGCATCGCCTGCGCTGAGCTTAGAGAGGCTGCGCTCCTCGGGAATATCGAAGGGCAGCGACATGATGCTGACGGTGTTCATCTGAGCGGGAAGCGTGAGCACCTGCGTGTCGAGCACTTCCTTGAGGGTCCAGCAGGATGCATTGCCATGCTCCACTGGCCATCCTACGAGGGGTGCGCCATTGCGCTCCTGGGCGTGCAGCGGCACGTTGCTGCCATTGACATTGAGGCTGTCCTGCGAATAGAACAGAATCTCACCTGCGCCGTAGTACTTGATCAGATAAGGTGCAGGTTCGTCGGTTTGCACGGGGCGTCCGTCGCCATCACCTTGGATGGTGGTGGCGCCGATGTAGTGGCCTGTAGCCATGTTTTGGATGCCAACAAAATCGGTGCCCTCGATGGGGACGAAACGCCAGAAGGCATTCGCGGCGTCGCCATAAGTGGCATCGTCATTCTCGAGGTCGTAGTAGCCGAAGGAGATAGGATCACCGATGGCGTAGTCCTTCGTGGCGATAGCCTTGCCTGAGCAGTAGCCGTGAATGATGGTAACGACCTCATTGCCATCGTCGTCGTAGGAGATGTTCTCGGAGGTCTTGGCGCTATTGACAATATTGTACCAGTGGTTCATCTCAGGCATCTTGACCTTGCTGACGAACGCCTTCATGGCATTCTCCACTTTCGTGACCTCAGCATCCATCTGCGGCTGGAGCGTGCGCCCGTGTGCTACATCATAGGCGGCATTGGCAGCAGCCTCGAGGGTGTTGATGACATCCTGGGAGGGGACATAACCAAAGTCGGTGCCAACAGCGGCATGCTCGACCATATCGCGGGCTTGGCTGACGGCAGCCATGAGGGCATCATTGTGGACGAAGGAACTGTCGAGCTTAGCGAACGCCTCTTCGAAGGCATCGATATCGCGCTGCCATACCTCATACTTGTCCTTGTCCTTGTTCTCGGCGACAAGGGCAGAGAGGCGGTCGGTCCACTTCTTGACATCTGGAACATAGGAATACTGGATTTCGTCCATGCCGACGCTGATCATGACCTGGAACTCAGAGAGGGTGAAGTAAGGCTTACCTCTCGGGTCAAGTCGATTGCCTTCGTTCTTGTGGCTGTAGGTGTCATTAACAACCATGCGGAGGTAACGATTGCCGCCTGCGTCGAATTCATCGGACGTCCATTCGTTGATGCTGGTGGGGAAGCCATCATTGAAGGCTGCCACCTGCTCCCACTCGGAATCCTCGCTCAGCGGGTCGGCGCCGAGGTTGACATCGTTGGTCGCATAGATGATGATGTCGACAGGCCAGTCGCGATAACCGCTGTTACGCGGCGTGAAGCGAATGCGGACGGTGCTCTGCGGCTCGAGCATATCGACCTGCAGGTTGTGGGTGGCGCCATAGCGCACCTCGTCGGGATCGTCCTCGGAGGTGCCGGGCACGATGGCTCCATAGCTGTAGTTGGTGTGGAAGTAGGTGTCGATGTTCTCGTCGAGGAGGTTGCCGAAGTTGCCTTCCTGAATGACGGAGTTGGCGCAGAACTGGGAGGCATTCGTGAGCAGGCCCTTCACAGGCGTAGTGGTCTTGAAGACTACGCGCTCAGCCTCTTCAATGAGAACGGCCAGTTCGTCGGCAAGCTTGCCATGGTCTACATAGAGGTCCTTGACGGCCTGCACGGCTTCCTCGAGGGCGGTCACGTCGGGACGGGTGACCTTGGGCTTGGCAGCGAGGTCGTTGACAATCTTGCGCAACGCATCGACAGCGTCCTTCATGCCCTCGACATTGTAGTACTGCGAATGGGCTTCATCAAACTCGCAGGGATAGACCTGGAACTCCGACAAGGTGAAGAAATGCAGCACTTTACCCAAAGAGTTGGTGACTGACCGCTGGCTGAAGGTGTTAAGCACCTGGAAGCGCAGGTAGCGGTAAGGCTTGTCCATAAGGATACCCGGCGAAGTGTAGCTCGTGGAAGCATTCTGGGGGAAGCCGCTGGCCAGATGTTTCACCTCCGTCCAAGCGCTCTCGTCCTCCCAATTGGAGATGTCGTTGGAACCATAGATGACGATATCGGCAGGGATGTCGAGGTAGGCCGACTGACGGGGCATAAAGGTGAACACGAACTTGTCGACAGGCTTGCCAAGGTCGGCATAGAGACAATGGATGTCGAGGACATCGTAACTATAGACGGAATGGAAATAGCTATTGATGTTGCCGTCGATGAGGGCTTCCAGACTGCCTTCTTGCGTCTCGAAGGCGTTGGTCCAGAGTTGCGATTCCTCGGGCAGGTTGGCATCATCGCTGACATTGATGATATAAGGGTTCTCGCTGTCGGTGGCATACTCGATGGTGGTGAGCATGGCCACCTCGGCTTCTGCGACAGCCTTTTGGTAATCAGCTTGGATGCGGACATCGTCGTTGATTTCCTGCACACGGGCGAGTTCTTCCTCAGTCACTTCGTATATGTACCAGACGCTATTAGGCTCATCGGCATTGCCCCAAGGAACAATGTAACCTTCGACACCGGCTCCTAAGTTGTGACTCTCGGTGTGGTAAGGAACATTATATTGGGTGTTGTAGATCGTGAACTGACCCATCTTGGACGAAGAGATGATCTGCTCGGTGGTCTGCTCTTCGGACATGGGAACATGCTGACTGGTGGCATCGATAAAATCGATGTAGGTGAGCGACGCCATGTTTTGGATGCTAAAGTTGTCGTCATCGAGGAGCGTGAACTTCCAGATGGCGGAGAGGTCGTCGGGACTATAGGTGCCCCAGCGCAGCCACTTGCCATCGGCACTGGCCACCATAGCCTTTTCGACGCCTTGGTTGATGTAGTAGGCGTCATTGGAATTGATGATACGATAATAGCCCGTGCCCACCTTGACCTGCGAGGCGAGGAGTGCGTCATAAGTGGCGCGCAACTGGAGGATCATCTCGTCGACCTCCTCCTTCGTGGGCGCCTTCATCGCATCGGCCGCTACAATGGCGCGCTCAAACACTTCCATGAAAGCATCGACCTCCTCGGCTCCGTAGAAGCCGGGCGTGTTGCCCTTGAACTCGTCCTGAGTGCCATACATCTGCATGCCCAGGTCGTAGAAAGGCACGAGGGCGATGTTAAGGCGCTCCTGCGGGTCGTCGACCAGACGAGCAGGATAGAGCTGCATCTCGGCCATATTCCAGAAGTACTGCCCGTAGGTGCTTTCGGTGCGCTGGCTGAAGGTGCGGTTGACGACCATACGGATGTAGCGATAGGGAGCGTCGAAGGTGATCATGGGGCTGGTGTACTCCTGTCCGCTCATCTGACTAGTGCTGGAGTAGTTCGCGAACAGGTCCTTCAGGCGTATGGCCTCTGTCCATGACTTGGCCTCGTCGGGCGTGTTCGTGACGAGGAACGTCACGTCGTCGGGCGTGTCGTTATAGGCGCTGCTGCGGATGACCCATGTGAAGAAGATGGCTGTCTGCGGATCGTCGAGCTCAAACTGTATCCAATGCTTCTCGGCAGGATAGAGGTTGTTGATCGTCTGTTGGTTGCCCTCCTCGTCGGTTATCGTAGAAGTAGGACCGTAGGACGAGTGGAACCAGGTGCCCGCGTCGCCGTCGATGAGGGCGTCGAGGCCACCTCCATCGCTATAGTGGATAGCGTTGACCGTCATCTGGTCGGCATAGCTAATAAGGGGAGAATCCAAGTCGGGAGCGTAGATGTCCTCGACCGTCTCGCCATCGCCCGCCAACGGCAGTGTGGGCGGAGCGGCCTGCACCTGCCAAGCTACGAAGGGCAGCAGGGCGGCAAGAATGAGTATCAGTTTCTTCATAGTTAAATTGTTGAATGAATGGTTAATTAAGTTAGTTGTTATGAATAGTTCGTTGTCTGTTCGTAGTCTGTCCGTTGTCTTCGTGAACGCTCAGCGCCAAACGCCAAGCGCTCTTTCGCATAGCAAAGGTAAGACAGAATAGACTTGATGCATCTAAGAAGTCGTTAAAAAATATAAAACGAAAGCAAATAAACCTTTTTTGGGTGTCAATTGCCCACTCTTTCGCGCGACTCACGACGGCGAAACGTGAAATTAGCAAATACTTTTTTCACGTTTTTTGCTTGCAGTTCAGAAGAAATATGTATCTTTGCCGTCGGAAACGTAAAATCAATCTGTAACACTAAGATCATTAATTCAATATTTCAACTTAAACAGAAGAAACATGAAACCAACTCTTTTCCTCCTTGCTGCCGGCATGGGCAGCCGCTATGGCGGCTTGAAGCAGCTCGACGCACTCGGCCCCAACGGCGAGACCATCATGGACTACTCCATCTACGACGCCATCCAGGCTGGCTTCGGCAAGATTGTGTGGGTCATCCGTCGCGACTTCGAAGACCAGTTCCGCAATCAGATCCTGAAGAAGTACGAGGGGCACATCCCCTGTGAGCTCTGCTTCCAGGCACTCGACGACCTGCCCGAAGGCTTCAGCGTTCCCGAGGGTCGCGTCAAGCCCTGGGGTACCAACCACGCCGTACTCATGGGTAAGGACGTCATCAAGGAGCCCTTCTGCGTCATCAATTGCGACGACTTCTACAACCGCGACGCCTTCATGACCATCGGCAAGTTCCTGGCCGAACTCCCCGAAGGCTCCAAGGGCAAGTATGCTATGGTAGGCTTCCGCGTAGGCAACACGCTCTCCGAGAACGGCAGCGTAGCACGTGGCGTATGCGGCAAGGATGCCGAAGGCAATCTGACCGACGTCGTAGAGCGTACCGAGATCGAGCGCATCGATGGCGAGATTTGCTACAAGGACGGCGACAAATGGGTGCCCGTCGGTGGCGAGAACGTCCCCGTATCGATGAACATGTGGGGCTTCACGCCCGACTACTTCGCCTACAGCGAGGAGTACTTCAAGGAGTTCCTCTCCGACCCGAAGAACATGGAGAACCTCAAGGCCGAGTTCTTCATCCCGCTGATGGTCGACAAGCTCATCAATGAAGGCACTGCCACCGTCAAGGTCCTCGACACCACCTCCAAGTGGTTCGGCGTCACCTATGCAGCCGACCGTCCCGGCACCGTCGAGCGTATCCAGCAGCTCATCGACGAGGGCGTCTACCCCTCACCCCTGTTCTAACCGACTCCCTTCATCATCAATAGTCCCCCGACGCAACCCTCTGCGTTGGGGGATTTTCTTCTATCGTAGGCAGAGGACGTTGCAGGCCGAAGCAGAGCAATAGCTAAATGCACTGTTTCTACGCTCCCGAAAGTCTATTGACTTCGGCTTACTGTTATTAGCCTATGCTACCGAATTACCTTCAGATTTATTCCATGAAAAATGGCCCATTTATCTGTCACGCCGTCACCAATACATTTAAGTCATTGACCTTTAATGACGTGTGCGGTGACAGATAGGGTGACAGATAGGGTGACAGGTGACGGATTTAAACTTTATTAACGAGCATTTTAACATATTCGACCATTCCGTAGTACTCGCATAGAGCCACTTCCGCTCAACTACTCGTTCGGGCGAAACGTCTATTCGTAGGAGGCTGTACGTCCGTTCGTACGAGGCTACGCGTCCGTTCGTATGAGGCTACGCGTCCGTTCGTATAAGGCTACGCGTCCGTTCGTATGAGGCTACGCGTCCGTTCGTATAAGGCTACGCGTCCGTTCGTGCCATCTCGTCTCATTAATGAGACTGGGTTGTCTCACCGGTGAGACACGTCTGTCTCATTAATGAAGCAACCCGCAGGAACGGGTCGCGTGGAGCTATTCGAACGTTCGCTTTCGCCTTTCCCATGGTAGTCGTTTTCTCATAAACGAATCCGCCCGTAGACGCGGTAGAAGGTGCTGTAGTCGCAGTCATGGCTGAGGGTGTCGGCACGAACAACGGCCTCAATCGTTGATGGCTCCGCAATGGGGGCAGCGTCCTTTGTCATGCAGCTTGGCACCGCATTGGCCACAGAGATAGCGCGGACGTGAGCAGCACCAGAAACGCCGAATGGCGACAAAGGCATAGGCGGCGAAGAGGGCATAGCCCAAGAGGGTGTGGGCGGTCAGCGAGAAGACGAGATAGACCAACATGCTGGCACCGAGGAGCGTAAACAGATAGAAGAGGGCTTCGACAGGGCGCAGGAGGCTGAAGACATTGTCTACAGAAGCTATGGCCAGCAACAGGACGAGCCATAAGCCCGCAAGGAAGACACAGAGGAGCGGCGGCTGAGCCAAGGGATTGAGCGTAGGATGGAAATAGAACTGAACCCACAGCTGCGGTGCAGCGCGCTGAATATAACCATAGAGGAGAGCGAGTGCAGCAAGCGTGAGCAGGAGGGTGACAGGATAAGCACTGGGAATATCGGCGAAATGGACCATCGCGAAGCGCTGCCGCCTAACCAATCGAAGACCTACGAGGGCGATAACAGCCGCCAACACGACAAGGAACCACAACAGATGGCGGTTGGAGAAGACGCGGATGAAGGCGCTGATAGGATCGTCGGGACGAGCGCTCTCGAGGAGCTGACTCTCGTGCAACCATCCCATGGTGAGTTGGTCGCGCGCCACCTTCACCCACACACTGTCAACGCTGTCCTCAGGGATAACAGTCAAGGCGGCAATGACCAGGGCATCGTAACGACGGAGCCAGAGGCTGTCGCTGGTCTCACCCACGCCCCCACTCCAGTGCATCGGACGGTCTTCGACGAGGAGCAGGCTGTCGGCATCGACAATCATGTTGTAACCCACGCCATAGGGACGCACTAGGGTCGAGGCGAGGCTGTCGACCGGGGCCTCGTCCTCAGTAGCATCAAGGATGATGTGCTGTGGCGGCGCATAACAGGCCGTCAGACAGAGCAAGAGCAGGAGGAATGACGAATGACGAATGACGAATGACGAATGCTGCATGATGAAAGATAAATATAACGGGAATGGGCGCTCGGCCCAGCGGGACGCTTGATATTTCAAGAACGGGAACGATAACGAAAACGTTAACGGGCGCTCGGCCTTGGTCGCTTCGTACATCCTAAGCTTGTCGAAGGACACCTCGGAGAACTTGCTGGCAATCCTTATTACGCCCCGCTCGGGCTTTGGCTCGGTGGTGGCAGCACTTGCATCTCGCAGTGGCGGCAGTCGAAATGGAGGGGGAACGTACGCCCATCGGCGAGCCGTAGGGCAAGGGGTTCACGCCAAGGTAGAGGACGCCCATCGCGCGTACAGTAGCCAAGAGCATGGCGCAGGCAGTAGCGGCAGGTCATGAGAGGGGAAGCCCCCTCACATCCCCCCCGAGAGGGGGCAAACAAATCCGCGGACGTATTATTTGTAATGGGCATTCCCCCTTGGAGGGGATGGGAGGGGGCCTCAGGGACATTCCCTTGGAGGCTTTCTTGGGTAAGCCCTCTCCTCCACTCCGCAAGGACGGAAGCGGGAATGAACCAATTGGAGGAGAGACGGATGATGACATCGGCCTCGGTAGCCTTGAAGATGGTATCACCCAGACGGATGAGCTGGCGACGGATAGCAACCTCCTGCGGCGTACGGGCGAGCTCGTGAGGATAGACGAAAGTCCGGCTGACGATGCGACCATCGGCTGTTGTGAGCGTGAGACGGAACGCGTTATCGGCCTCGTCCTCAAGCAGCCAACGGACGGCAATGCGCCGCTCGGCCGACGGACGAGAGAGGAGGCGCTCAAAGGCGGCGTCATAGTTGCGATAGAGGGGCTGCCCCTTGCGTAGACCTCGCAGCACCGCGAGTTCTGCGGGATAGAGGCGACCATGGGCGTCGACACGATTGACACGGAAACCCTGCAGGCGGTCGTCGCCATCGAAGAAGCAGAGGCCGTCGCCATTGGCAAAGGTGGCGGTACCCGCCACGGCGAGCGAGTCGCGCTGCACGTCCTTGACCGTGCCCACAGGTTCACCCAACGACTTGGGCGTAGCGAAGCAAGCCATCGAAGGTGTGCGCCCATGCAGAAAATAATCGGTGAAGCGGCGATTGAAGCTTTTCTCGAGGACGGGCGTGAAACTGAAAGTGCTTTCTCCCCAACTGGAGCGACAATAGTCGGACGAGCGTCGCTCGAGGATTCGGTCGAGCTGTTGCCGATAGTAGGCCGTCACATTCTTGACGTAGGAGACATCCTTCAGTCGGCCCTCAATCTTGAAACTGCTGACACCCGCATCCATCATCGCCTCGAGGTCGGTCGAACGGTTCATATCGCGCAACGACAGCAGGTGACGCTGAGCCAACGGCTGGCGGGTACGCGGGTCATAGACGATGCGTCCATCGGCATCGACGAGGTCGAAGGGCAGGCGGCAGAACTGCGCGCACTCCCCACGGTTGGCACTACGTCCAAAGCAATACTCGCTGGCATAACAACGGCCGCTATAGCTGACGCAGAGTGCTCCGTGGACGAAAGCCTCAAGCCTCATCGCGGGTACAGCATCATAGATGGCACGAATCTCTTCGAGCGTGAGTTCGCGCGCCAAGACGGTCTGTTCGTAGCCGTCGGACAAGCGCGCTCGCACGTCGTCGACTGTTCGGTTGTCCATCTGCGTGGAAGCATGCAAAGGCAGGCGGCCTCGATTGAGCGTCAAGAGACGAGGGTCCTGCACAATGAGCGCATCTACGCCTACCTGAACGAGTTCGCCGATGAGAGCGTCAACTTCCCGCAACTCATCATCATGAAGGAGTGTGTTGACCGTTACATAGATGCGCACGCCAAAGGGATGTGCAAACCGCACAAGAGCGGCAATATCGTCCACACTATTTCCCGCAGCCGCACGTGCCCCGAATCGCGGAGCACCGATATACACGGCATCGGCTCCGTGACGAATGGCTTCAATGCCACACTCAAGGTTACGCGCAGGCGCAAGAAGTTCAATGGATTGCATCGATATTGTAAGGCGTCTCTTGGTAGACGTAATAGTTAAGCCAATTGGTGAAGAGGAGGTTGGCATGCGCACGCCAAGTGACAACAGGTCCGAGTGAAGGAGTGTCGGCTCGATAGTAGTGGCGGGGCATGGCGATAGGCAGTCCCTTGGCGAGGTCACGCTTGTACTCGGTATCGAGCGTCAGCGGCGAGTATTCCAGATGGCCGGTGATGAAGAACTCACGCCCCTCTCGCGCCATGACGATGCTGACGCCCGACTCATCGCTCTCGGCGATGATTGTCAGTTCGGGGACGGTGTCGATGTCGTCCCGATGAATTTCAGTATGGCGGCTGTGGGGCATGAAAAAGACGTCGTCGAAGCCGCGGAAGATGGGCAGCCGCGGGTCGAGCGGTTTCTGCGGGAAGATGCCGAACATCTTGGCCGAGAGCGGGTATTTGGGGATGCCGTAGTGGTAATAAAGCCCTGCCTGCGCCGCCCAGCAGATGTAGAGCGTGGAGGTCACATGCGTGCGTGCCCAGGCAAAGATCTCCTCCATCTCTGCCCAATAGTTCACGTCCTCAAAGTCGAGGTGCTCGACGGGTGCACCAGTGATGATCATACCATCGAACTTCTCGTGACGAAGCAATTCGAAATCGTGATAGAACGCACGCATGTGCTCGATGGGCGTGTTCTTGCTGGTATGGCTCTTGATCTTCATAAACGAGAGTTCGAGCTGGAGCGGCGAATTGGAGAGCACACGGATGAGGTCGGTCTCGGTCGTGATCTTCAGCGGCATCAAATTGAGGATGACAATCCTCAACGGACGGATGTCCTGCGTCGAAGCGCGGGACGTGTCCATCACGAATATGTTTTCCTGCTTCAGCAGGTCGATGGCGGGCAGCCGGTCGGGAAGGGTGAGAGGCATAAGGGGGTGAAGGACGTTTTTAGTGAAAAGTGAAAGAGTGAAAAGTGAAAAATAAGAGTTACCTTAGAGGGCAGTATGCGCGTCAAGAATCATTGGAAACTTTAATTTTTCATTTTTCACTTTTCACTCTTTCACTTTTCATTTTATATGATTACCAAATGGTGACGCGCTCTTCCTTCGGCACAAACATCGGGTCGTTCTCGGTGATGCCGAAGGCCTCATACCAAGCATCGATGTGAGGCAGAGCCCCATTGACGCGCCAACGGCCGAGGGAATGGGGGTCGGACTTTGTGCGTTTGCGGATTTCCTCATCGCGGATGTTGCCAGCCCAAACGCCGGCGTATGCCAGGAAGAAACGCTGCTCGGGGGTAAAGCCGTCGCAATCAGCGAGCGGAGCGTCCTTCGTCGCATTCTTGAAGGCTTGGAAAGCCACCTGGAGACCTCCATGGTCGGCCATATTCTCGCCGAGGGTAAGTTGCCCATTTCCGCAGAGACCTGGGAGGACTTCGATGTTATTGAAAAAGTCGCGCATGACGTGCGTGCGCTCCTCGAAGTTCTTGGTGTCCTCGGCCGTCCACCACTGGCGCAGGTTACCATCCTTATCAAACTTGGCACCCTGGTCATCGAATCCGTGCGTCATCTCGTGACCGATGACGACGCCGATGGCTCCATAGTTGAAGGCATCGTCGGCGTTCATGTCGAAGAAGGGAGGCTGGAGAATACCTGCGGGGAAGCAGATCTCGTTGGTGGTGGGATTGTAGTAGGCATTGACGGTCTGCGGCGTCATATACCACTCAGTATTGTCGACGGGCTTGTTGAGTTTACGCTCAATCTCGTCGTGAGTACGCCAAACAGACGTATTCTTGAGGTTCTCCCAGTAGTTCTTGCCAATCTCGAGGGTACTATAGTCCTTCCACTTGTCGGGATAGCCGACTTTGACAATGAAAGCGTTGAGTTTGTCGTGAGCCACCGCCTTCGTGCTGTCGCTCATCCAATCTTGAGCGTCGATGCGTTCGCCGAGGGCCACCTGCAGGTTCTTCACCAACTGGACCATACGTTCCTTGGCAGCTGCAGGGAAATACTTCTCGACATAGAGCTGACCGACAGCCTCGCCGAGAGCTCCCTCAGTGGCGGCAACAGCGCGCTTCCAGCGCGGACGATCCTCCTGACGACCACTCATCACGCGGCCATAGAAATTGAAGTTGGCAGCGCGCATCTCGTCGTCAAGACAGCCAGCGGCACGATCAATGAGGCGCCAGCGCGTGTAGTCCTTGAGCACGTCGAGCGGGGTCTCAGCCCAAAGCTTCTCGACCTCGTGAATGACCTCAGGCTGACCTACGCTGACCTCACGCACGTCCTTGGCACCGTGGACATTGAAATAGTACTTCCAGTCGATACCGGGATAGTCGCGCAGGAGGTCTTCGAAAGTCATCTTGTTGTAGTTCTTCTCGTCGTCGCGCAACTCGGTATTGCTGCGCGAGACCTTTGCCAGACGAGTCTCCATGGCCAGCACGGCATCCACGCGAGCAGCGACATCGTCATCGGTAGCGACCTTGCAGCGACGGAAGAGGTCGGACATATACTGTTTGTAAGCCTCGCGAATGGTAGTGGTGGCGGAGTCGGTGTCGAGATAGTACTCACGCTGACCCATGACGAGTCCGTCCTGCATAATCTGCAGCAGGTTGTTCTTGCTATCCTTGATGTCGGCATTGATATAGAAACCGAAGAGACCGCTAATGCCCGAGACTTGGAGCGAGGAAGCGAGGCGGAAGAGTTCGTCCTTGTCGAAGGCGGCGTCGATGCGCTGCAGGTCCTTGCGGATAGGCTCAATGCCCTGTTTGTTGAGCGAAACGCTATCCATGACGCTGTTGTACATCTGAGCTATCTTATCGGCAATGCTACCGGGCTCGTTCTTCTTGGCAGCTACACCTTCGATGAGTTCGCGGAGTTGTGTGTTGTTGTTCTCTGCCAACTGATCGAAACTGCCGAAACGGGAGTACTCGGCTGTCAGGGGATGAGCTTTCATCCAACCGCCGCAGGCATACTCATAGAAATCGGTGCCTGGAAGCGCGGTGGTGTCGAGGTTGTTGATGTCAATTCCAGTAGTGAGGGCGGCCTGCTGGCCTCCGCATGAGGCAAGAAATGCAAGTGCCATAACGGGAAGGAAGGTTCTGATTTTCATAATATTTTGAATTTAGAATGAATAATCTGTGAGAGGTGTTCAATTATCGCCAAGGGCTTCAGAGGCTTCGAGCCAACGCGTTTCGGCATCTTCAATCTGCTGCTTGAGACGCGCATGGCGCTCATAAAGGCTGACATCAGAAGCGCCATCGGGCGTAGACATGCGGGCTTCGAGCAGATGAAGGGCAGCTTCGAGTTCGTTCATCTCGGCCTCAGCATCAGCCGCGGCTTTCTCCAACTTACGACGCTGGCGGGCGAGGGCTTTCTGCTCCTCGTAGGATGATTTACCAGACGAAGAGGTAGGCGAAGGGGCTGCAGGGGCAGGCGTGTTCGTGCGGACGGATGGATTCGTCGCTGACGCGGAATGCCCAGGATTAGTTATTTCCGACGAGTGCGTCTTGCTAATCCAGTCGTAGATGCCTCCAAGGTATTCCCTCACCCTACCGCCAGCGAAGCTATAGACCTTCTCGACCAGCCCATCGAGGAACTGACGATCGTGGCTCACCACGATGACAGTGCCGTCGAAAGCGGCTATGGCTTCCTTTAGGACATCTTTGGAGCGCATGTCGAGGTGATTGGTCGGCTCATCGAGGATAAGGAAATTGACCGGTTCGAGCAACAACTTAATCATTGCCAAGCGGCTACGCTCGCCACCCGAGAGCACCTTCACCTTCTTGTCTGTGGCATCACCCCCGAACATGAAAGCACCGAGGATGTCACGAATACGAGTGCGAATATCTCCACGCGCAACGAGGTCGATGGTATCGAAGACCGTAAGCTCGGGATCGAGGAGCTGGGCCTGATTCTGAGCGAAGTAACCAATCTGAGCGTTATGCCCTATCTTGAGGCTGCCTTCATAAGGGATTTCGCCGAGAATACACTTGACGAGCGTGGACTTGCCCTCGCCATTGCGACCGACGAAAGCAACTTTCTCACCTCGACGGATGGTCATATTAACGTGAGCAATGACTTCGTGGTCATAGGCCTTTCGGAGGTCCTCAACAATCAGTGGGAAGTCGCCCGAACGCTGGCAGGGCGGGAACTTCATGTGGAGCGCACTGTTGTCAACCTCGTCGACCTCAATAGGTACAATGCGGCCGAGCTGCTTGATGCGTTCCTGAACCTGAACAGCCTTCGTAGGCTTATAGCGGAAACGCTCGATGAAATCCTTGAGATCGGCTATCTCCTTTTGCTGATTCTCATAAGCGCGCAATTGTTGCTCACGGCGCTCGGCACGCAGACGGACATACTCGTCATACTTGACCTTATAGTCCCAAATGCGGCCACAGGATATCTCGAGCGTACGATTGGTTACATTATTGATAAAAGCACGGTCATGGGAGACGAGGATAACAGCCCCTGCGCGTTGCTGCAGATACTGCTCAAGCCATTGAATGCTCTCGATATCGAGGTGGTTGGTGGGCTCGTCGAGCAGGAGTACATCGGGTTGTCGCAAGAGGAGTTTAGCCAGCTCTATGCGCATGCGCCAGCCTCCTGAGAGCTCACGCGTAGGGCGGTCGAAATCGGTGCGTTCGAAACCGAGACCCGTGAGCGTACGCTCTACTTCAGCTCGAAAATTGAGGCCGCCCATCATCTGAAAATGCTCCTCGGAACGGGTATAGCGGTCGACGAGGGCCATGTAAGCCTCACTCTCATAATCCGTGCGCTCGGCCATCTCCTGCTGCATCTGCTCGATAGAGGCCTGCAGTTCATGGATATGATCGAAAGCCAAGAGTGTCTCGTCAATGACCGTTCGCTCGCCTGAGAGTTCCATCACCTGGGGTAGATAGCCCACTGTAGTCTCACGCGGCGAAGAGACATTGCCGCTCGTAGGACGTTGCTGTCCGGCCATCACCTTGAGGAGCGTCGACTTGCCCGCACCGTTCTTGCCTGTAAGGGCGATACGGTCGCGGTCGTTGACGACGAAACTGACGTCGGTAAAGAGGGGCTTCGCACTAAACTCAACCGAAAGATGCTCTACGCTAATCATCGATAATTGCTTTTTCGGGCACAAAGGTAGCTATTCGCGCGCATATACGCAAATAAACAAGGTGAAAACTGAGAAAAAGTGAATGACAGGCGCGTCTGAGACGTGGTCAGACAAAAGCTTTACGAGCCTTCTGCAACAGGTCTGAAGCAAAGATGAAATCGGTGAGGGCCTGGTTGTCGGAAGTGGCCACTTGTGTCTTGTCGCCTACCCATTCCTGATGACCCTCCTTGATGAAAATAATGCTGTCGCCAATACCCATAACCGAGTTCATGTCATGAGTGTTCATGATTGTGGTGATGTTGAACTCGACGGTGATATCATGGATGAGAGCGTCTATGACCAAGCTCGTCTTGGGATCAAGACCGCTGTTGGGCTCGTCGCAGAACAAATACTTGGGATTCAAAGCAATGGCCCTTGCAATAGCGACTCGTTTCTGCATGCCTCCCGAAATCTCGCCTGGATATTTCTGCTGCGCCTCGAGCAGATTGACACGCTCCAAGCACTGACGGGCACGTTGCTTGCGTTCGCGCAAGTTCATCGAAGAAAACATATCGAGCGGGAACATCACATTTTCGAGCACTGACATGGAATCGAACAGGGCAGCCGACTGGAAAATCATCCCCATCTCCCGACGCAGGAGAGTGCGCTCGGTCTTGCTCATCGTCACAAAATCGCGGCCATCGTAAAGAATCTGTCCACGAGTGGGCTCCAAAAGACCGACGATGCACTTCATCAGCACGGTCTTACCCGACCCCGATTGACCGATAATCAAGTTGGTCTGGCCCTCCACGAAAGTCGTATTGATGTTCTTGAGGACGTCCTTGTCCGCAAAGGACTTATAGAGCGAGCGGATTTCAATCATGAGAGAATCTGTGTAAGGAAGATGTCTGCGAAAAGGATGAGCATAGAGCAGTGGACAACGCTATCTGTAGAGGCCTTACCGACCTCAACGCTACCGCCTTCGACGGTATAGCCATAAAAAGCTGAAACCGAAGCGATGATGAAAGCGAAGAAGAAGGATTTGATGATACTCATCCAAACGAACCACTGGTTGAACGAGTGCTGCAGCCCATAAGTGAGATCATCGGGCGTGAGGATCCCGGCAAAACTGATGGCATAGGCACCACCGAAGCCCGCCACCATAGAGAAGGTGACCAGCACGGGAATCATCGTCAGCAGAGCCATAATCTTTGGCAGAATCAGGAAGGAGGCTGAGTTGACGCCCATGATGTCGAGCGCATCGATCTGCTGAGTCACACGCATCGTACCGATCTCTGATGCGATATTGGAACCCACTTTACCCGCGAGGATGAGACACATGATGGATGAGGAGAACTCCAAGAGAAGAATCTCACGCGTCGTATATCCCGTCGTAAAACGTGGCATCCAAGGGCTTTGAATGTTCACTTTCATCTGAATACAGATGACGGCTCCAATGAAGAACGAGATCATCAACACGATGCCGATGCTGTCGACTCCGAGCTGCTGCATCTCCTTGACGTACTGCTTCCAGTACATCCGCAGCCGTTCAGGTCGGGAAAACACCTTGGCCATAAGTTGCAAATAACGGCCAAAAGTGACTAAAGGTTGGAGGATGGATTTCATATTTGGCGGCAAAATTAGTCAAAAAAGCCTAAAAGAGAGGGCTGAATGCACAGTTTTTTTGAAGAAAGGGGCAGAATTCAACAATTATTATGTAATTTTGCGCACTCTTTACGGACCTATGACAGAACAAAAGCCCATTCCAACAGCCTCACAGACGAGTATCGCCCCACACTCGCCTGCTTATTTGGCACCTCATCAGACAGAACCTTTGCGCCTTTGTGCCGAGCATCTGAAGAAGATCTACGGCAAGCGCACCGTGGCCGACGATGTCAACTTTCACGTTGATCAGGGCGAGATTGTGGGTCTCTTAGGCCCTAACGGAGCGGGCAAAACGACGTCCTTCTATATGACCACGGGACTCGTCATCCCGAACGAAGGGCGCGTGTTCATCGGCAACGAAGAAGTAACGGACTTGCCCGTGTACAAACGCGCCAAGAAAGGCATCGGCTATTTAGCACAAGAGGCCAGCGTGTTCCGCAAGATGACAGTCGAGGACAACATCAAGAGCGTGCTTGAACTGCGTACCGACTGCACCGAGGAGTATAAGCGAGAGAAACTGGAGACGCTTATCCGTGAGTTCCGCCTTCAACATGTCCGCAAGAATCTGGGAGACCGCCTGAGCGGAGGCGAAAGACGTCGCACCGAGATTGCCCGTTGCTTGGCCATCGACCCCAAGTTCGTCATGCTAGATGAACCTTTTGCCGGCGTCGATCCGATTGCCGTGGAGGATATCCAGTTGATTGTGTGGAAGCTGAAACGAATGAACATTGGCGTGCTCATCACCGACCACAACGTCGAAGAGACGCTCTGCATTACCGACCGGGCTTACATGCTTTTCGAAGGACACATCCTCTTCAAAGGTCGCCCCGAAGAGTTGGCAGAGAACCCAATCGTGCGAGCTCGCTATCTGACGAACAGTTTTGTGCTCCGACCCAAAGACTTCGAGTCCATGGAACGCGAACGTGCTGAAGAGGACGAAAAGAATGACAAATCGGCAGATAATGCCAGCCAAGAGGCAGAAATACCCCCCACTCCATCGGAAGAATACCCGTCTGGCACGATTCTTGCAGCTGAGGACGTCAGTGCGCCGTCTGTCGTTAATGTGAGTGAATCTGATACTGTTTCTGCTGAGTCTCGTCCTTCAAGCTGCGATTCCATTGCAGCCCCATCTCTCCCAACAGACGCCTCCGCTCCTCCTTCCGACGGAGCCCAAGAAAACGACTAAGAAACTATAACATCAATATCTATATTCAATTTTATGAACATTCAATTCAACAAGACATCCGATGTGGCTGCCGAGCTGACCCTCAGCCTCGAGAAAGCCGACTATCAAGAGCGCGTAGAGAAGGCGCTCAAGGACTACCGCAAGAAGGCTACTCTCCCAGGCTTCCGTCCCGGACAAGTGCCCATGAGCCTGATGAAGAAGCGTTTCGGCAACGAAATCACAGCCGAAGAAGTGCAGAAGGTCCTTTCCGAGAAACTCTATGGCTATCTCCGTGAGGAGAAAGTGGATATGCTGGGTGAGCCTCTCGCCAGCGAGAAGCAGCAGCCCGTTGACTTTGAGGCAGACAACCTCGAGTTCATCTTCGATATCGCCCTCGCGCCCCAGTTTGATGCCAAACTGACAGACAAGGACACAATTCCCTTCTACCACATCGACATCACCGACGAAATGGTGGACGGTCAGGTAAAGGCCTACACTCAACGTGGTGGTCACTATGAGAAAGTGGATACCTACCAAGAAGGTGACATGACCAAAGGTCATATTGCTGAGCTCGACGAGAATGGCAACATCCTCGAAGGTGGCATTCAGAAGGAAGACGCTGTCATCCTACCCAACTACTTCAAGACTGATGACCAAAAGAAGAAGTTCGAGGGCATCAGCGTAAACACTGTCATTACGTTCAATCCCTCTGATGCCTACGAAGGAAGTGCCATCGAACTCTCCACGCTCCTCGGCATCACTAAGGAAGAGGCCGAAAACGTTCACGCCAACTTCAGCTATCAGATCAACGAGATTACTCGTTACGTCCCCGCTCAACTTACTCAGGAGTTCTTTGACACTGTCTTCGGTGAAGGTGTGGTCAAGAGCGAAGATGAGTTCCGCGCCCGCGTTCGCGAACAACTGAAAGCTCAGTTCGAAGGCGAGAGCCAGTTCCGCTTCCTCATTGACGTACGCAAATATCTTGAGAATCGTATCGGCGAGCTCCAGTGGCCCGACGAACTCCTCAAGCGAATCATGCGCGCCAACAATCCCGATAAGGGTGAGGAATATGTCGAGAAGAATTATGACGGCAGCGTCAAGGAACTCGAATGGCACCTCATCAAGGAACAACTGGCTGACCAGACAGGCATTAAGGTCGAACAAGAGGACGTCCTCGAGTCCGCTAAAGAGCAGACACGCGCTCAATTCGCACAGTATGGCATGACCAACATCCCCGACGAGGTCATCACCAACTACGCCAATGAGCAACTGAAGAAGCGCGAACAACTCGACAATCTCGTGGCACGTACCGTAGAGCGCAAGCTCGGCACGACACTCCGCGACGTCGTCAAACTCGATGAGAAGACCATCAGCTTTGCCGATTTCCAAAAACTTTTTGAAGCATAACCATACCCTATGCAACACACCGATTTCCGCAAGTTCGCCACAGGCCATCTGGGAATAAATGGCCAGGTGTTAGACGACTACGTTAGTCTGCAGAACCAATACCTCAATCCCTACATTCTTGAGGAGCGTCAGCTCAATGTGACGCAGATGGATGTGTTCTCACGTCTCATGATGGATCGCATCATCTTCCTCGGAACGCCTATCGACGACTATACGGCCAACACGCTTCAAGCTCAGCTCCTCTACCTCGACAGCGTCGACTCGGGCAAGGACATCAGCATCTACCTGAATTCACCTGGCGGTAGCGTATCTGCCGGCCTCGGGATCTACGATACGATGCAGTTTGTCTCGTCGGACGTCGCCACCATCTGCACGGGAATGGCCGCCTCTATGGCCGCTGTTCTGCTCGTTGCAGGCAAGGAGGGCAAGCGCTCGGCACTCCCTCATAGCCGCGTGATGATTCATCAGCCGCTCGGAGGCGTGCAGGGTCAGGCCAGCGACATCGAAATCGAGGCTCGTGAAATCCAAAAGTTGAAGAAAGAACTCTACCAGATTATTGCCGACCACAGCCATACACCCTATGATAAGGTATGGGCCGACAGCGATCGCAACTACTGGATGACAGCCGAGGAAGCTCGAGAGTACGGCATGATTGACCAAGTGCTCAAGCGCAAAGCGTAATCGCGATGCGCGTGCGTTCCTATTTTTATATTAGTTAACCTAATTCGTCATTATGGCCAAAAAGAACGAACAAGCTCGTTGCTCTTTCTGCGGTCGCACAAGTGATGAGGTGCGTCTGCTCATCAATGGCCTCAATGGTTGCATTTGCAACGATTGTGCCGAGCAGGCATACCAAATCACGAGGGAACACTTCGGAGAAACCGAGAAAACTAAAGGAAGGGGCAGACGACAGAAGACCTTCGATTGGAGTCATATGCCCAAACCGACCGAAATAAAAGCCTATCTTGATGAATACGTCATTGGGCAAGACGATGCCAAGCGCTATCTCAGCGTGGCGGTCTACAATCACTATAAACGTCTCGGGCAGAAAGTGGACACCGATGGCGTAGAGATTGAGAAGAGCAATATTATCATGGTCGGTTCGACGGGCACGGGCAAAACGCTTCTCGCCCGAACGATTGCCAAGTTGCTTAACGTCCCCTTTACCATCGTCGATGCTACCGTCTTCACCGAGGCTGGCTACGTGGGCGAGGACGTCGAAAGTATCCTTTCACGACTGCTCCAAGTGGCCGACTACGACCTGGAACAAGCCCAACGTGGTATCGTCTTTGTCGATGAGATCGATAAGATTGCTCGCAAGTCAGACAACCCCAGCATCACCCGCGACGTAAGTGGCGAGGGTGTACAACAGGGATTGCTGAAGATGCTCGAAGGCACGATGGTGAACGTACCACCCAAGGGTGGTCGCAAGCATCCTGATCAGGACTATATCCATGTCGATACGCGAAACATTCTGTTCATCTGCGGCGGTGCCTTCGATGGCATTGAGCGCAAGATTGCTCAGCGACTGAATACTCACGTCGTGGGCTACAACAGTGTCCAGAACGTAGCTCGCATCGACCAAAAGGACCTCATGAAATATGTTTCGCCTCAGGACTTGAAGAGTTTCGGACTCATCCCCGAGATTATCGGACGCCTGCCCGTACTCACGTACCTCAATCCGCTCGACCGCACAGCCTTGCGCGCCATCCTCACTGAGCCTAAGAACTCCATCATCCGCCAACAGCAGAAGCTCTTTGCCATGGACGGCATCGAACTCACCTTTGATGATGATGCCCTCGAATATATGGTCGACAAGGCAGTCGAGTACAAACTCGGTGCTCGCGGCTTGCGCAGCATTGTGGAGAGCATCATGATTCGTCCTCAGTTCGAGATGCCAGCCTCTGGAGAACACGCTTTCCACGTCACGAAGGACTTTGTAGAGCACGAACTTGACAAAGTACATATAAGCGCTGCATGAAAAACGTTATTTATTGACGTTTTGCTCCCTTACAAGTCCAAAACTAAGGCCCAAAAACCGCTTAAAAAGGTTTTTGGGCCTTTTTTTATACAAAAAAGAGTAAAAAAACTTGCATGATAGGCACTTTTGTTTATATCTTTGTAACGGAGAATTGACCTGATAACCTATGACAAGTAAAAAGGACCTGACAGAACAATTAAAGCTTTACTTTGGTTTCGACACGTTCAAAGGCGACCAAGAAGCCATCATACAGAACCTGCTCAATGGTCACGACACCTTCGTGCTCATGCCCACGGGTGGCGGTAAATCGCTTTGCTATCAATTGCCTGCCCTCATCATGGAGGGAACGGCTATCGTGATATCACCCCTCATTGCGTTGATGAAGAACCAAGTGGATGCTATCCGGCAAGTCAGTGCCGACGATGGTATTGCCCACTTCATGAACTCATCACTCAACCGCTCAGCCCTCGACCAGGTAAAAAGCGACGTCCTTGCCGGACATACTAAGTTGCTTTATGTCGCTCCTGAGAGCCTTACCAAAGAGGAGAACGTCGATTTCCTGCGACAAGTGAAAATATCTTTCTATGCCGTCGACGAAGCCCATTGTATATCAGAATGGGGACATGATTTCCGTCCTGAATACAGGCGCATTCGACCTATTATCAACGAGATAGGAGTTGCACCTGTGATTGCGCTCACTGCCACGGCGACGGACAAGGTTCGTGATGACATCAAAAAGAACCTCGGCATGCCGAACGCCGACGAATTCCGCAGCTCATTCAACCGTCCTAACCTCTACTACGAAGTTCGTCCGAAGACAAAGGACATTGACAAGGACATCGTTAAATTCATCAAGCAGAACCCCGGAAAGAGCGGAATCATCTACTGCCTCTCGCGCCGGAAAGTCGAGGAATTGGCCGAAGTGCTGCGCGCGAATGACATCAATGCTCGCGCCTACCACGCAGGCATGGACACCCCCACCCGAACGCAGACGCAGGACGACTTCATCATGGAGGACATCGACATCATTGTCGCTACCATCGCCTTCGGAATGGGTATTGACAAACCCGATGTCCGTTTCGTCATCCACTACGACATCCCCAAGAGTCTCGAAGGCTACTACCAAGAGACTGGACGTGCCGGCCGCGACGGAGGTGAAGGCAAATGCATTACGTTCTACACCTACAAGGATCTCCAGAAGTTGGAGAAGTTCATGGAAGGCAAGCCTGTCGCCGAACAGGACATCGGCCGTCAGCTGCTGCAAGAGACAGCCGCTTACGCTGAGACATCCGTTTGTCGTCGTCGTGTACTCCTTCACTACTTTGGTGAAGAATATACCGAGGACAATTGCCACAATTGCGACAACTGCCTGCATCCCAAGCAGCGTATTGAGGCACGCGACCAATTGCTGTTGGCGCTCTGCGTCGTTCGCGACATCAAAGAGAATTTCAAGGCTCCGCACGTCATCGACGTTCTCACCGGCAACCCCACCGAGGAGGTACGTGCCCACAAGCACGATGACCTCGATTGCTTCGGTTGTGGTGATGACCGCGAGCCGCGCTACTGGAATGCCGTTATCCGTCAGGCCCTCCTCTCTGGCTACATCTACAAGGAAGTCGAGAACTACGGCCTCATCAAACTCACACCCGAAGGACGAAAGTTCATCAATCATCCCACCAGTTTCTTTATCTCCGAGGACAACGACTTCGACACCGACTTCACCGAGAGCGAAGGCGGCACCAGCGCTACCGATCTCGAATTGCTGGCTATGCTCAAGAGTCTGCGCAAGAGTGTTGCACGAGAGAAAGGTATTCCGCCGTACGTCATCTTCCAAGACGCTTCGCTCGAGGCTATGGCCACCGTCTATCCCATCACGATTGACGAACTGAAGAATATCCCCGGCGTCGGAGAGGGTAAAGCGCGCCGCTACGGCAAAGCTTTCTGTGATCTCATTCAGCAGCATTGCGAGGAAAACGGCATTGAGCGGCCCGAAGACCTGCGCGTCCGCACCGTAGCCAACAAGAGCAAAAATAAAGTTCGAATCATACAGAGCATCGACCGCAAGGTCGACCTCGAGGTGCTCGCCAAGTCAATGGGACTTGACTTCGATGAATTCCTCGACGAACTTGATTCCATCGTCGACAGCGGAACAAAACTCGACATCCGATACTACATCGACTCTATCATGGACGCCGATCAGTACGACGACATCTTCGAGTATTTCCGCGAAAGCGAAACCGACGACATCGATGATGCCCTCGACGAGCTTGAAGAGGATTACACCGAAGACCAAATCCGACTTGTTCGCATCCAATTCATCTCAGAGCTCGGCAACTGACGCTTCGCCAAGACGTTCTTGACAGCCCTCACGAAATCCTGATTTCGGCATTTGCAGAACAGCAAACGCGTTCCGCCAAATTGTCATATGCCCACGAGCTCACAACCGGCTCCTTAGTTTTACGCAACCAGTCACTCAGCATTACACGACCAGTCGTTCAGGCTCACACGTATAATTGTTAAGCTTGAAAGGACTGGTCGTATCTCCGTGTGCGTATATTCGCATAAACGTATCGCATATACACAAACTGAAGGATTTGGTGTCAACAAAAGAAGTCTCTTTTGTTCGCCATTCGCCCTTTTTGAGGTTCTTTCGCGTTAATCCGCGTTAATCTGTAGTTAAAAGAGGCCTTCGTTTTGGTCATGTCGCAGATTTATTGTATTTTTGCGCGCAATAATTAAAAGCAGTACAACTATGGCCAACTTTATTGCAGACCGCATCGTGATGGACGGACTCACATTCGATGACGTCCTCCTCGTTCCCGCTTATTCTGAAGTCCTGCCTCGCGCGGTGGACCTCACCACTCGTTTCTCCCGCCATATCGAGCTGAAAGTGCCGTTCGTGACAGCCGCCATGGACACCGTCACCGAGGCTACGATGGCGATTGCTATTGCACGCGAGGGTGGCATCGGTGTCATCCACAAGAATATGTCCATCGAGGAACAAGCTCGTCAGGTAGCTATCGTCAAACGCGCTGAGAATGGCATGATCTACGACCCTGTCACCATCCAGAGCACAGGCACCGTAGCCGATGCGCTCTCTTTGATGGCTGAGTATCACATCGGTGGCATCCCCGTCGTCGACAAGGACAACCTCCTCGTAGGCATCGTCACAAATCGCGATCTTCGCTTCGAACGCCGTGTGGACCGTCCTATTGCGGAGGTCATGACCAGCGAGAACCTTGTGACCACTCATCAGCAGACCAACCTCTTCGATGCAGCTCAGATTCTTCAGGAGAACAAGATTGAGAAGTTGCCTGTTGTCGACGACAACAACCACCTCATCGGTCTCATCACCTATAAGGACATCACAAAGGCCAAGGACAAACCTATGGCTTGCAAGGACGAAAAAGGCCGTCTCCGTGTTGCCGCTGGCGTGGGCGTCACATCCGACACGCTCGAGCGCATCACAGCGCTCGTTGAAGCAGGGGCTGACGCCATTGTCATCGATACGGCCCACGGTCATTCCAAAGGTGTCATTGAGAAACTGAAGGAGGCAAAAGCCGCTTTCCCCGACGTCGACATCGTCGTTGGTAATGTCGCCACAGGCGAAGCGGCCCGTATGTTGGTAGAAGCTGGCGCCGACGGTATCAAGGTCGGTATCGGCCCTGGCAGCATCTGCACCACACGTGTTGTGGCGGGCGTCGGTGTGCCCCAACTCTCAGCAGTCTATGACGTAGCAAGCGCACTCGAAGGTACAGGCGTACCCCTCATTGCTGACGGCGGTCTCCGCTACTCTGGCGATGTCGTCAAAGCCATTGCTGCTGGCGGCTACTGCGTGATGATCGGATCGCTCGTGGCTGGCACCGAAGAGAGCCCAGGTGACACCATCATCTTCAATGGACGTAAGTTCAAGAGCTACCGCGGAATGGGTTCGCTCGAGGCCATGGAGAACGGCTCAAAGGATCGTTACTTCCAGGCCGGAGAGAAGGACGTGAAGAAACTCGTCCCCGAAGGCATTGCTGGCCGCGTTCCTTACAAAGGAACCGTCCAAGAGGTAATCTATCAGCTTATCGGCGGTCTCCGCTCGGGCATGGGTTACTGCGGCGCCGCCACCATCAAGGACTTGCATCACGCCAAGTTCGTACGAATCACCAACGCAGGCGTCCTCGAGAGTCATCCCCACGACATTACCATCACCAGCGAGGCACCTAATTACAGCCGCCCGCAGTGAACGTTTGTTTAAGGTTTAAAGTGAAATAAAAGCGATGAAGCACATCAACTATCTTCTTTCCTTTATCTTTTATCTCTTAGCTCAGACTGCATCCGCGCAGTCCTCCGATCCGGTCGTCATGCGCATCAACGGCAAGGACGTCACACGCTCGGAGTTTGAGTACAACTACAACAAGAACAACACCGATGGCGTCATTGACAAGAAGACCGTCGACGAATATGCCGAACTGTTCATTAACTATAAGTTGAAGGTTGAAGCTGCCCTCGATGCGCACCTCGACACGCTCTCAAGCTACCAACAGGAGTTCCGTACCTATCGCGACCAACAGATTCGGCCGCTTCTCGTCCCAACTGAGGCCGAGGAAGCAGAGGTGCAGAAGTACTACGACCAGATGCTCGGTCAGCTCGAAGGCAAGCAACTCGTAGAGCCCGCTCACATCTTTGTACGTGTGATGCAACAGTCGACGCCCGACCAGCAAGCAGCTGCCAAGGCTCGCATCGACAGCATCTATGCTGTGCTTCAAGGGGGCAAGGATTTCGCACAGCTTGCCGCCGAGGCTTCTGAGGATCATGCTACAGGTGTCCGCGGAGGTGTCATCGGATGGATAGGCCCTCATCAGTTGCTCAAGGAACTCGAGGACAAGATCTATTCGATGCAGGTAGGCGAGGTGGCCGAGCCCATGCTCTCCACCGTCGGTTGGCACATCCTCAAGCTCATGGATCAGAAGCCTTTGGAGCCTTACGACACGCTCGCTCCCCGCATCCGTCAGTTCCTTGAGGCCAGAGGAATGAAGGACAAACTCGCCACTACCATTGTGGACAGCCTCGCAGCAGGCAGCCAGAAGAGCGTCGAGCAGGTCATGGACGAACAGGCCGAGTTGTTCGCTGCTCAGGACGATGAGCTGAAATACCTCATTCAAGAGTACCACGATGGCCTCCTCCTTTACGAGGTCTGCCAGCGCACCGTCTGGGAGCCCGCGGCCAAGGACACGACCGCTCTCGAGCGTTATTTCAAGAAGAACAAGAAGGCCTATGCTTTCCAGAAGCCTCACTATGCAGGCGCCCTCATCCAAGCCCTCAACCCCGCCCTCATCGCCGATGTCAAGAAAGCCTTCAAAGGTCGCGACGAGGACGCTTGGGCAGGCATCATCAAGTCGCAGTTCAACAAGGATAGCGTACAGGTGCGTTTCGAGCGCCGCGTCTTTGAGCAAGGCGAAAATGCTATGGTCGACTCGCTGGCCTTCGGCATTAAGAAAGGCAAGACACGCGTCAATTCCAAATATCCTGCCACAGCTATAGTTGGACGCGTGCTCAAGAAAGGGCCGCAGCGCTGGACGGATGTCGGACCGCAAGTGGTCACCGACTATCAGGCCGTCAAGGAACAGGAGTTCGTCGACGAACTGCGCCGCCGCTATAAAGTTGAAATCTACAAGGAAGTTCTTAAAACGGTTAACAAGCACTAAATGAACGCCAAACATTTGTTCGCCCTGGTGCTGATGCTGGCTACGGCTCGCACCTCAGCCCTTGCTCAGGCCTCAAGCAATATTGTCGACGAGGTCATTTGGGTCGTTGGCGATGAAGCTATACTCCGCAGTGATGTCGAGAAGGTGCGTGCTCAGATGGGCCGCATCTCAGGCAATCCTTATTGTGTCATCCCCGAGAACCTCGCTATACAGAAGCTTTTTATCCATCAAGCCGAGATTGACAGCATCGAAGTTTCCGCCGAGGATATCAACCGAAATGTCGATGCACAGATCAACGATTGGATACAAACTGCCGGCTCGAAGGAGAAACTCGAGGAGTACCGCAATATGACACTCACTCAGATCCGTGAGGAGACCTACGACCTCCTCAAAGACAACCGATTGATGGCACAGGTGCGCGACCACCTAACGAAGGATATTAAGGTGACGCCCGCCGAAGTCCGCCATTTCTTCAAAGATGTGCCCGAGGACTCGCTGCCCCTCATTCCCACTCAGGTTGAAGTGGAACTGCTGGCCGAGCACCCGCGCATCCAGCAGGAGGAGATTGATCGTATCAAAGCCGACTTGCGCGACTACACCGAGCGCGTCAACTCTGGCAAGTGGACCTTCTCTGCCCTCGCCCGTATGTTCAGCGAAGACGACGGCACCTACCGTCAGGGCGGCGAGATGGACTACATGAGTAAGGTTGACCTCGACCCAGCTTTCGCAAATGTAGCGTGGAGCCTTACCGACCCCAACAAAGTCTCGAAGATTGTGGAGTCGCAGTACGGCTACCACATCATACAGCTCGTCGACAAACGCGGTGACAAACTCAAGTTGCGCCATATCCTCAAACGGCCTCATGTCGACCAAAAGGATATTGATGCCGCTCTCCTTCGCCTCGACTCCATCACCATGGACATCAAGGAAGGTAAATTCTCCTTCGAGGACGCCGCCTCGGCGCTTTCCGACGACAAGGACTCGCGCAATAACAAAGGCCTCATGTTCAACGTCATCTACGACGAAACCACAGGCGAACGTACGCGTACGTCCCGCTTCAAGATGGCAGAATTGCCGACAGAGATTGCTCGCGTCGTCGAAGGCCTTGATGTCGGCGAGATTTCCAAGCCGTTCACCATGCTCGACAAGGCTGGCAAGCAGCAATGCTGTGTCATCAAGCTCAAGAGTCGCATCAAAGCACATGCGGCCACCATCACCGAGGATTTCCAAATTCTCAGTCAGATCGTGCGTAACAAGCGTAGCGAAGAGTTCATTGATAAATGGATTCGCGAGAAGCAGCGCACCACCTACGTCCGCATCAACCCCGCATGGAGCGATTGCGAGTTCCAGTATCCCGGTTGGATCAAGGAATAAGACCCTTCCACGAACGCAGTCAGATGAGCAAGAGTATCTTCCTCCACAACAATCAATCCCGTCAGACCCATAAGCATTCCAAGTCCTATGGGTCTCCCCTTTCTTTTGTCATCTATGCGCTGCTGTTCATCATCTCGCTGAACGTCATAGCTGCCCCTCCCGCCAGACGGCGTAGTGGTCCGCGTCGTCAGAGTGACTCGCGCGTACATCTTATTCATGCCGATGAACTCTTCTACGACCAATACAAGAATCGCGATGCCCAGATTCTCCGAGGGCATGTACGTTTCCGTCACGATGGCGTCATCCTGACGTGCGACAGCGCATGCTACTACGAAGCCAACAATTCTTTCGATGCTTTCGGACATGTCAAGATGAATCAGGCCGACACCCTCACGCTCACGTCCAAGGTGCTCTTCTACGATGGCAACGACCAGATGGCACAGGCACGCCACAACGTCGTCCTCACTCATTACAAGAGTAAGCTCTACACCGACTCGCTCGACTACGACCGCCTCTACGACCTTGGCTACTTCTTCCAAGGGGGTAAGCTTGTCGACAAGGACAACACGCTCACCAGCGAGTGGGGCCAGTACAGTCCAGCCACGCGAGAGGCCATCTTCAACTACAACGTAGACCTCCAGAACCCGCGCTTCACCCTCATCTCCGATACCCTTCATTACAACACGGGCTCTGCCATCGCTCGCATCGTCGGGCCTTCCAACATTGACAACGGCGACAACCACATCTACTCCGAGAGCGGCACCTACGACACACGAGCCAATCGTGCCTTCCTTCTCGAGCGTTCCATTGTCAGCAACAAAGGTTGTACCATTACTGGCGACAGTCTCGACTATACGGGCGAAGGTTCTATCTCCAAAGCCTTCGGCAACGTCATCTATGTCGACAAGGACAGCCGCAACATGTTCACGGGCAACTACGTCCTCTACGCCGACTCCATCGGATATGCCGAAGCGGCCGACAGCGCCGTATGCATCGACTATTCCCAACGCGACACTTTCTACGTACATGCCGACACCTTTAAGCTCTACACCTACGACATCGACACCGATTCCATGTGGCGTGAACTGCGAGCCTACAACCATGTCCGCGCCTATCGTGTCGACGTCCAAGCCGTCTGCGACTCCATGGTATTTATCACGCGTGATTCATGTCTTACCATGTACCGTGACCCCATCCTCTGGCAACAGGGACAGCAACTCCTTGGTGAAGAAATCAAGGCTTGGATGAACGACAGTACCATCGACTCTACCCACGTCATCCGCCAGGCCCTTTCTGTCGAGCGCATCGATTCGATGTCCTACAACCAAGTTACGGGCAATATTATGCGCAGCTACTTTGACAAGGGACGCATGCGCCAGACTTGGGTTGAAGGCAACGTCATCGTACGCTACTACCCACTCGATTCGGACAGCCTCATGATTGGTCTGCTACAATCCGAGTCATCGGAGCTCAAACTCTTCATGGGTGATGAGAAACTCGATAAGATTTGGATGCCAGAGGCCGAAGGCAAACTCCATCCTCTCGCCCTCGCCACTCGTAAAGAGCGCTATCTCGACAACTTCGGATGGTTCGACTATGTCCGTCCTGTCGATAAGAACGACATCTTCGAATGGCGGCCAAAGAAAGCGGGCTTCGAACTCAAGGCCTCCGTCCAACATACTAAACCCAAGGCCTCGCTCAACAATTCGGCCAAGAATCAAGACGCCAAGCCAAAGAAACAAAAGCAAATGAAAGCATCTGAATAAGACTTGTTCATCATTCGCCATTCGTCATTCATATCCAGTCATCGGTAAATTATATTTTTCACTTTTCACTCTTTCATTTTTCACTTTCACTATGGCTCTCTTCTCCACTCGCGACCCACGGCGCTTCCGTGGCGTTCACATCTACACATCCGAGCGCAAGGATAAACTTGACAAGCTCGTGGCCGAAGCCAAACGCGAAGAACAAATCCAGCGTGGCGAGACACCTGAGTATAAACCCGACATCGAATCCTACCGCGGCAAGTTTGCCAAGAACCTTAAGCGTGCCGACCCCGACCGCCGACGCCTCCACCCAGGCATCGCTATCGCCATCATTGTCGTGCTCATCATCCTTTGGCACTACCTCATGACGGGCAGTTTCAGTTTCTGATTGCTGACAGTTAAGGCTGCCTCATAATATTATCGTTACGACATAACGTCATATCGAAACATCGAAATAACGACATATCGAAATATCGAAAATAACATCATCCCTCTACATCAAAAGTTTCCCATGGACATCATCCAACTTCTCCCCGACTCCGTCGCCAACCAGATTGCTGCTGGTGAAGTCATTCAGCGCCCCGCCTCCGTGGTGAAGGAGCTGGTGGAGAATGCCGTTGATGCCGGTGCTCATCGCATCGATGTCATAGCCATCGATGCGGGTCGAACAAGTCTTCAGGTCGTCGATGATGGTTGCGGAATGAGTGAGACCGATGCACGCCTTGCCTTCGAGCGCCACGCCACCAGCAAGATACGCCAAGCCGCCGATCTCTTCACCCTCACCACCATGGGATTCCGTGGCGAAGCATTGCCCTCCATTGCCGCTGTTTCTCAAGTAGAACTCATCACACGCACAGCCGAGGCCGACCTCGGCACGCACCTCTCTATCGAGGCTTCGCGTGTCATTAGCCAAGAGCCTGTGGCGGCAGCCGTCGGTTCCAACTTCGTCATCAAGAACCTTTTCTTTAACGTACCTGCGCGACGTAAGTTCTTAAAGTCCAATCAGACTGAACTCTCCAACATATCCTCCGAACTCGAACGCATTGTACTGGTACATCCCGATATTGCCTTCACACTCACTCACAACGATGCCACCCTCCTCAATCTCCCGCCTGCGAGCCTTAAAGCACGTATCGCAACTGTCTTTGGAAGCCGCATCGCAGAACGTCTCTTGCCCGTAGAGGTCCAGACGCCAATGGTAAGCATCCACGGCTTCGTGGGTAAGCCCGAGTCCTCACGCAAGAGAGGAGCACAGCAATATTTCTTTGTCAACAACCGCTATATGCGGCATCCCTATTTCCATCGTGCTGTCCAAGAGGCATTCACACGCCTCATCCCTGCTGACGAGCAAGTGCCCTACTTCATCTATTTCGACGTACCTCCTGCCGAGATTGATGTCAACATCCACCCTACAAAGACCGAAATCAAGTTCGAGAACGAGCAAGCCATTTGGCAGATTCTTCTTGCAGCCGTGCGCGAGTCGATAGGACGCTTCAATGCCATCCCCACGATTGAGTTCGACACTGAGGGCCGACCTGCCGACATACCCGTCTACAACCCCAATGTCAAGACGCAGCCTAAAGCTCCTACTGTGAAGGTTAATCCAAGCTTCAATCCCTTCGACACGCCCCCGGCGACATCTCCTTTCGACGACATTCTGGGAGGCACTCCCCTGCCCCACACTTTCGATAATACGCCTGATACTGGGGGGCTCTTCCCAACTACGTCCACGACTAATAGCCCGTCAGTCCCGAATGAGCCAACATCCGACACACCTCTAACTGTGGCAGGTCTGACGGCAGACACCATCCCATCTACCGCATTCTTTCAGTACCGTGGCCAGTATATCTTAACTGCGATTGAGAACGGGCTTCTGTTCATCGACCAGCATCGAGCTCATCTGCGCGTCCTCTACGACCATTATGTAGCTCAACTCGCCAAGTCCGCTCTTCCGTCGCAACGCTATCTCTTCCCCGAGGTGATGCAACTCTCCCCATCTCAGGCCATCACCTTTGCCGCCATCCATTCCGAACTCATCCGCCTCGGCTTCGACGTTGGCGATCTCGGTGGCGGTAACATCTCCATCGTCGGATACCCTGCTGGTTTTGAGGGCATCGACCCACAAGTTCTCTTCGCAGAACTTCTGGACACCGCGGCCACCAACGGCAACCTGCCTGCCGAACAGCTACTAAGCCAACTTGCCCTTACCCTCGCACGAGCGGCAGCCATCCCTGCCGGACAAGTTCTCTCACCCCTCGAGATGCAAGACCTTACCGCGCAACTCATGTCCACGACGAATCCCAACTACACGCCCGACGGCCATACCACCCTGGCCATCATTCCACAAGACCAGATTGATAAGCTCTTCTGATTGTCCGCGGCGTCACAAAAAACAGCCTCAAACAACGACACCTCGAATCGAGATATCGAATTATCGAAATATCGAATAATAGTATAACAAAACAATAACCTCCATGCAACAGAAAATCATCCTCACCGGCGACCGCCCCACAGGCCCCCTTCACATCGGGCATTATGTAGGCTCTCTCCGCCGCCGCGTTGAACTTCAGAACTCAGGCCTCTACGACAAGATCTTCATCTTCGAGGCCGATGCTCAGGCTCTCACCGATAATATCGACAACCCCGACAAGGTACGTCAGAACGTCATCGAAGTGGCGCTCGACTACCTCGCCGTAGGTCTCGACCCACAGAAGAGCACGCTCTTCATCCAAAGTCAGATCCCCGAGCTCTGCGAGCTTACCTTCTATTTCATGGACCTCGTCAGCGTCAGCCGCCTACAGCGCAACCCGACAGTGAAGACCGAGATCCAGATGCGCGGCTTCTCGGGCGAGAGCATACCTGTAGGTTTCTTCACCTATCCCATCTCTCAGGCTGCCGATATCACCCTCTTCAAGGCCACAACTGTGCCTGTTGGCGAGGACCAGGAGCCCATGCTTGAACAATGCCGCGAGATCGTTCGCCGTTTCAACAACATCTACGGCGAGACGCTTGTAGAGCCCAATATCCTCCTACCCGAGAACGCAGCCTGCCTGCGTCTTCCTGGCACCGACGGCAAGGCCAAGATGTCGAAGAGCCTCGGCAACTGCATCTACCTCAAGGACTCTGCCGACGAGGTCGAGAAGAAAGTTAAGTCTATGTTTACCGACCCCGACCATCTGCGCGTCAGCGACCCCGGTAAGGTCGAAGGCAATACGGTCTTCACCTACCTCGATGCCTTCTGTCTCCCCGAGCACTTCGGCCGCTACCTGCCCGACTACGAGAACCTCGATGCTCTCAAAGATCACTATCGTCGTGGCGGCCTCGGCGACATGAAGGTGAAGAAGTTCCTCGCCGCCATCCTTCAGGAGACCCTCGAGCCCATCCGTCAGCGCCGCACCGAGTTTGCTAAGGATATCCCTTCCGTTATCGACATCCTCCGCCGTGGTACCGAGACCGCTCGTGAGGCAGGAGCGCAGACCATGTCTGAAGTCCGCCGTGCCATGCGCCTCGACTACTTCGACGATGCTGCCTTCACCGCCGAGCAAGCCGCCCGCTTCGCTTAACGGTCTTCGCGATATCTTACAACAAAAGCACCTACGCCTGTTTATCCAAGCCTAGGTGCTTTAGTTTGCGCCCGTCTCAACGCTCAGCCCCTATCCACAACAACGCCCTGCGGAGTCTTCCGCAGGGCGTTAATGATAATAGGAAGATTAACGACGTCGTTAATACTGCATTCAATCAATACGTGGGGAGTTACTTGCTCCAGTCGTCGTCCCAAACATTCTTTGGAGAAGACCAAGCATCTTTTCCTGACGTTTCTCCTTTGACAAGTGCATCGCTGTCGTCTGCATCTTCTCCATCAATGAGGGACAAAGCGATGAGTCTTTCTGTCTGAACGAGCTGCATGTAGAGCAGGGGTTGGATATATGTCTTTTTCATTGTAGTTGCAATTTATAAATTAATCATTAAGCGCGCCTTTACTTGACAACGACTTTCTTGCCATTGATGATGTAGACTCCGCCCTTCTGCAGCTTCTGAACCTTACGGCCAGCAAGATCATAGGCATCACCGTCGACGAGACCGTCAAAGACACTCTGAATAGCTGTCGGGAGATCATTCTCACCAAGATAGAAGGCCTTGACACCAGAGGCGGTTGGAGCTGTCAAATAAGCACGGTTAGCAGGCACATTGGGCTGAGCAGTCTCTGTATTTACTTGGAAGAAACCAACCTTATCATCATGTTTCTGAAGGATATATGCACCATTAGGAGCTGCAATCCTTGCATACGTACCAGTCAACAAGCCTTCCGTGTAGCTGAGAGCAGTACCCTGAGCATCGCCTGTAAGTGTTGCGTTCCAAGCACCTTCAATAATATAAGGTTTGTTGGCTTCAAGAGCATCAACCTCAACAAGGGTCAGAGAAGAACTTTCGACCTCTGCACAAGTATACACCTTCACACCTTCAGGAATCTCAGCAACTGCGAAGGGAAGCATAGTTGTTCCCCAACCTGCAGCAGTCGTGTTGATGGTGATAGAGGGCTTGGCAGTCTCAACAAATTGGAAGTCTGCCGTATTGTTGGTGAAAAAGTCATTGTTGTTATTACCATTATGAGCAATAGGCTTATTAGCACCTGTATTCCAAAGCAGATAGAGGCCTTCACCATTAGGACGAATCTCAATCTCCATTGCCTTTGAAGCGTCATCGATAGTACGAATACCCTCGTACCAAGTGGTTCCATAGCCTTCTGCCTGAGTGGTAATATAGCGCTCATTTAAGTCTGTGTCTATTGCGTGTACCTTATACTTATTACCTGTAGTATGGGTGAAGTAGAAAGCTTGTGCAAGATTCACATTGGCAGGATTCAGATATTTCAAGCCATAAAGGCCCTGTGTCTGAGCAGGATTAGGAATAAGTGTAAGAGCGTTACCAGTAGCGCTGTGACCTTCGCAATTAAAAACAAGGTTATAAGCCTGGGTAGGCTCAGGCTCGTTCAATTTTGACACAGCCTCGTGAGCTGCCTCAACTTCTTCTACAGTAGCAGTACCCTGAACGAGGGCGTTAGCTGCGTCAATAGCATCTTGACTGTATTGGAATGCACCGGTGCCGATGTTTGCTGTAGGAATAGCATCAAGAGCATACTGAACGTTACCTTCGGTTGTTGGATCGCTCAGAACCTCGCAAAGATAGAAGTTATCGAAACTCTTGGAGGACTTCAGCCAACGTGCGCTAAATACCAAATAGTTCTTTCCTTCAGGAACAGTGAATTCATAGGAGAGAGTCGTCCAGTCTGTACCAAAAGAAACAGCCTTGAAGGTCTCACTATAACTTGTGGCATCCTCGGTAGTTGTTGCAGAGAGAGATGTACGGATGTAATCATCATTGCTTACAGCTGAAGAATTCTTCATCTGATAGCTGAACACATACTTCTTACCAGCCTCAACAGGCCAACTTGTATAGATAGAACCTGCACCTGTCTGTCCATTATCCTGTTTAGCCTTAAGATAGTTGTTACCATCATATGCTCCAGAAGTCTCAATGCTGAAGTTTGAGCTAGTCAATTTAGCTCCATTGCCAGCAGTCCAGCCATAGAAGTTATCGGAATATTCAAACGAACCATTCTTAATCAAGTTTTCACCCAGATTGTAAACCATGCGAGTTGCGCCATCATTCACATAGCTAACGACCTCAGATTCGGGGAAGCTAACTGTAATGGTAGCGGAAACGCCAACATTTTCATCAAGAGTGCTCTTAACGGCGATGATAGCCGTACCAGAGGAAACAGCAGTAATGACACCGTCAGAGACTGTAGCAACTGTCTCGTCAGAACTTGTCCAAGTAACGCTGGGAGTTGCATCAGCAGGAGTAAAGTTCGGAGTCAGAGTTACAGAAGCGTTGGTAGCATCAAGAGCTACTTCTGTTACTTCTGTTTCACCATTGTAGAGAGCGATTGCAGTGGGGAAAACAGCAGCCTCTTCTGGAGTCAGGTCACGAACCTTGGTATACTTGATATTCTTGAAGGCTAGCCAGCTGATGTTGTTGTCAGCTGCAATATTGAAGTTAAGAGTCAGTGTGCCATCCTTTACAAGACCTTTCGCTTCATAAGTAGCAAGTTGGAACTGAGATTCGCCAACTTGGGTACCTCCTGTAACATCCACAGCAGCGTACTCACCTTCGCCACCGCCATTCACATCCATAGTGATACCAGTGGCGTCAGCAGCTGCGGTTTCATTCTTAGCACGTACACGTACCCAAGCGGAAACAGAATAGAGGCCATTTTCAAGGCCTGTCAGTGTACCAGTCATTGTCTTTGCTGCAAGACTATCACCATCTGCGACCCAATCCTGGAAGAAGGGAACCTTGAAATTGGAACCATCGTCATTACCTTCCCATGACCAGTCATTAATAGTATAGGTGCTGGGCCATGTACTAATCATATAATTAGAAGCGGCGGTGTTGGTTGCAGTAGTGTGCCAGTCAACCATAACAACACCAAGAGTACGACCAGCATTGTTTGCGTCTGCATCAGCAAGAGAACCTTCATTATAAGGAGTCTCAATAGCTGCGATTGCTTCTGCAAAAGTCGTAGCAGCAGCAGGAGTCACGAAAGTATTATCGGTTTGCAAAGCCTTGGCATCAGCGACGGCAGAAGCAGCTACTGCGTAAGCATCCTTAGAAGTCTGAGCGGCGGCGATAGCTGCAAGAAGTGCATTATAGTTAGCAACTGTCTTATTACCGGTGAAGGTCGTTTCTGCATTACTCTGTGCTGTAGAAGCAGCAGAGCTCATCTTACCATCAACAAGAGTATAAGCGGGGAAGTCCTCACCAACGTATGTGAGAGTGATATTATCAAAACAAATCCAGTTACCAGTACAATTATCTTGAACAAATTTGATGACAAGATTGTCTTTGTCATTTTCAATCTTAACTAATATGCTATAATTAGCAGCAGCACCTATTTCTACCTTTTCACTATTGCCATATAAAAAGAGGCCTGTACCTGCTGCACTATTGTTATGCTGTTCTATGTTTTGAGCATCAGCAGTAATCTGATAAACGCCTGCAGGAAGTAGGATGTCATCATGCGTTAGTGAGCCATTCCCCAAAGCTGTATTAAATTTCCAACGCTCAGCAAACCAATTACCAGCATGACGGCCAAAGTTTCCATTATCAGCCACATTACCGCCTTCAGCACTAGTCCATCCTGTTAAGTCTCCAGCCTCAAAACAGGCATTAACAACGAAACTCGTAAGGTCAACATTGGTGTTTCCTTCAATAGCAGAAGCGATGGAAGCATACTGATCACAAGCCGCTTTTTCTTTAGCAACGGCTAATACGGCTGCATTAAGTTTTGTTGCAGCATCTGTCAGTTTATCTGCATCAGAAAGGTCATCGCCAGTGAGAGTATTTGCTGTGATAGCATCATCCAAGGTACTCTTTTGAGTTGAATACACAGAGAAACCCGTCAATGAAGCCTGAGCTTCCGTCGCAGCCGCCATGGCTTCATCGTATGCCTTCTTGTACATAGCGATGCTATAAATCTGGGTCAGAGTGAATTGGCCAAAAACTTGCCAATTGTAATCATTCCAACTGGCACACATCACACCTAAATCTAGTCTTCCGTCTGTGCCCACAAAGGTATATACAGTATTCCTATAATCGCCATTATTATATGCTGTCAAAGCGCCAGCGCGGTTGTTTGGCAGAGAAGAATAATCAAGCCAGTTAGCAAATTCCGTCTTGATACCATTTGCATAAACATATGCGGGCGAGCTAGAATTATCCAATCCCACAGCAGTGGCATTTCCGCTATTGTGAACACGGTAAAGTCCTAACATTGTTATTTTGTATAGACCAGAAGGAAGCCCTGTCACAGTTTGACTAGCATTACCAGATCCATGCCAAAATTCAGCACAGCCACTGCCAACACCAGGTTGTTTATCACCATTGTTTTCTTGATATCCTCTTGGAGCGCCAGCTTTGGATAGCGCCCAGCCATTAAGGTTATCTGCTATAGTAGGATTGTCAATTTTGCTTGTTTGGTCAACGGTAACATAGTCTTCACCAGCAATCTCAGCTTCAAGTTCTGCCAAAGTCGTGATACCGTCAAGACCCAGGGTAGTTGCCAATGTTACGGCCTCTGCATTTTTCTTAGCAGCAAGAGCAGCTTTGTACTCAGCGCGAGTAAGGAATTTCCAAACGGCAGCCTCACCAGCAGCAACTAAGCTAACCTGATTCTGCTGATTACTCTTTCCACTAATGTTCAAATACTGAGTACCAGAAGAAATAGTATAGCCTTCACCAGAAGCTGTAATCGACCACTCTGTTTGTGTATTCTGGTCAAGATACATACCAGTGCCAAAATACGCCGTGTTTCCAGCTAATGTGCGGTCAACTGTTTGCAGTTTGTAAACGCCATCGTTGATGTATTCGGCTTTGAAGCCTATGCCGCCTACATCTTCGGCAACTGCGCGTGTACCCCAGTTACCACCACGAGTAATAAACTGTCCGGTAGCGGCATCCTGAATCCAGTACACCGTACCATTTGTCAGTTGAGCCTGTGCGCTCAGCCCGACCATAGCCGCGAGAGCGGCCAAGAAGAGTTTAAATTTCTTCATTTTTTGTTAGTTAATTATTATTGTTGTTATTTATATTGTTAGATGCTGCTAATCGTTGGTAATCTATGTGTTAAGGTAAAAGAAAGATAGGTAAATGAATGCACGCAGGCGCGTTCGCGTGTACATTATACACTTAAAACGCGGCAAAAGTACAAATTATTTACATCCTATGGGCGAAATTAAATGTTAAAAATAATGAATCGTAGCGAAATAATCATGAAAGGGATAGCCTTGATTATCACTATGTGACAGGAGCTCTAGACTTCTCATCTAAAAAAACTTTTAACATTTATCTCTAGGAGTTCACGATTCGTGGTGAGCTGACATAGGAAATACAAGAAAAGAGCAGGGACGTCTGTCAAAAGTTACGCTGTTTTCGCGAATTTTGGACGAGAATTTGGTTCAAAATACATAATTACATAATGAAATACATTCAAAATACATCTATTTTGGACACCATTCCTGACTGTTTTTCAGATGCTTGAAAAGATAATGATGTAAGAATGTAAAAAGAATCGTGTACATTAACACAAAAAATGAATTGAATTGGCATTATATGACCAGAGAATCAAAAACAAGAAAATCAATATACAAAACGAAAGACATGAAGTGGCAACGATTAGAGCACATATAGACGATGGACAACGCACATATATACGCGACGCCCTGAGCGAATATACGTGTAAGCCTGAGCGAATATACGTGTAAGGCTGAGCGTATATACGTGCAGGTTGTTCGGTCGCGACCGAACAAACGAAGTGAATGATTGATTTGGGGCCTGCATCAGATTGCAATGCGATGCAGGGTTGGACGCAAGCATGTTAAGAAACAGTCGCTTTATGAGACTGGAACTTTTATACAACGGGAGCCGGGCGACGAGCATACTGTGTGCCAACAGACGAAGGGAATTAACTTTCCCGGCAGAGGGCGGCGACCTGCTGTTCGAACTGTTCGCGATTGCGAACACGCGTCTTGAAGGCTGAGCGGTAGTTGTAGACGGTACGTGGAGCGAATTGGAGGAGAGCAGCTATCTCTGAACTCTCTTTCACACCGAGGCGGATGAGGGCGAAGATACGGAGTTCGGTGGTGAGGGTGCTAGAATGCGGAAGAGTGATTTGTTCGCCATCGAAGAGGAGTGCGTTGAACTCATCGACGAACGTAGGATAGAGTTCGAGAAAGGTCTTGTCGAAGCGATGCATGAAGGCGGCGTTCTCCTCAGCAGAAAGACGTTGCGAGGAGATTGCACTGAGGAGCTCAGAGGTTTGTTTAGCCTTAATCTTACGCTGAACGAGGAGTTGGAAGCGCTCAAGTCGATGGATATAAGTGGCACAAAGGTCGATGTAGACCTTCGCCAGGCTCTCACGTCGTTTGTTGACCTGGACGAGTCGGCCGTTGGTGTCGGCCAGCTGAGCGTTGAGGTCGCCCAACTGAGTGTTGAGATTAGAGAGCTGGCTGTTGCTCTCGGCAAGAGCATGACGACGCTGACCGAGAAGAGAGTTTTGACGGACAATAAACACGATGAGTGCTACCATCAGCACAGCGAGTAAGGAAAATCCCCAAAGGGCAAATCGCAAACTGCGGTTCTGCTGGGAGAGTAGGCTCTGATAGGTCAGAATGATGTCAGGGGATTTGCGTGCGATATCGAGAGTTCGAAGGCGGTTGTTAGAGCGTTGGGCATCGGCCATAGCAATATTAACGTAACGCTGAGCGCGCTCGAGTTGAGGGGGATTGCTGGCAAAGAGCACCTCAGCCAAATCCTGCAGCGCCATGCCCTCCTTAGAACTGTTGATCAAATCGCTGATGGCAGCACGGGTGAGGTAAACCGTACAGAGGTCTGTAGCCCCCTTAGAGCGATAATTGCTGGCGAGAGCGAAGCAGGACATGGCATAGAGTCGCGAGGTCTGAGGCAAACGCTCAACAGCCCGATGGTAATGGCGCATGGCCTGCTGCTCGTCGTGACGAATAAAGATATTGTACTCGCCAGCATAGTAGTCGTAAGCAGCGTTATCAGTGGAGAGCAATGGCATAGCGCGACGAAGACAGTCGAACCCATGCTCGCGGTAAGGTGGAGCATAGGTGTCATCAGCCAAATAATCAGCACGGTACTGATTGACACGAAAAGCGGTAATGAGATAGGCGAAACGAAGTTCATCGCTAAGCGAAGCCTCGTCAATATGACTAAGGAGTTCATCAGCCTCGGAGTACATACCTCGAAAGGCAAGAAGTTCGGCTTTGCTGATGAGGTGCTGATGAATTGCGGTTGAGTCAGCCAGTTGAAGAGCCACCTGTAGGGCGAGATCAGCATAGTGCATAGCGGAATCGAACTCAGTGACGTAATAAGCCTGACTGATATCATGATAGCAGTCGAGTCGTGTACGCAGGTTATTGGCCTCGGCTGCTTGAGTCTGACGAGTCTGGATGTAGGAAAGCTTCTGCTGCCAAAAGTTGTCGCGGTGAGAGATGATGAGGTCGAAGCTATCGAGGAGGATGTCAACATTCTCGGCGACAGAATCGCCTAGCGCTCTTGGCTCAGCGGAATGAGATGATGAGGAGAAGAGGGCGAAAGATGGCAAAGAAGCCACTGCGAAGAAGAGAGAGAGAATTTGAGATTTCATAAATGACGGATGACGAATGACAAAGAAAGAATGATGAAAAACGAAGGTGGGATATAGGATGTGAAATAAGAGAACTGAGGCAGAGAATCAGACGGGAAGAGACATATTCAAGGTAAAGGATGGAAAAATGCGATGAAATCGGCATTCTTGGCAAATATATTTAGAGAATGATTGGTTAAATGGAGAATCATTGAAGAATATCTAATGGATGCTGAATAGAAAACATCAAATGAATTATCGTGTATATAGGTGAACATTATATGAACTATTCTTGGAGGATTATGAATCAATTATTGAATCATGGCGCAAAGGTAAGCATATTCTTTGAAAAATAAGCATGTACTTTCAACTTTTTTACTAATAACATGCAAAATAAAGATTATCAAAGTAATATGATATGGATGTCGAACCGCAAAAATGTACCTAATATGTACTTTGGCATGGACTGAGAGGCATCTGCAATTACCTTTGCGACAGAAATCCAATAAAAACTCTATTCACTAACTACTAAATGTAACTGTCATGAAACATTCCAAGTTGCAGTTTTTCAGCCGTTTGTCAGCGCTCAGCATCACATTGATGCTCAGCATGACCATGGCGGCACAGACGGTGACGGTGCAAGGCACGGTGACCGATGAGAAAGGCGAGAGCGTCATAGGCGCTACAGTCAAGGAGAAAGGCGGCCAGGGCGGCACGGTGACCGACATTGATGGTCGCTACACGCTGACCGTCAGTCCACAGTCAACGCTGGTCATCACTTGCATCGGCTTCGAGGCCGTAGAGAGCGCCGTGAATGGGCGCACTCAGATTGATGTCATCATGGGCGAAGGCACTGAGACCATGAACGAACTGGTCGTCGTGGGTTACGGTACAATGCGTAAGTCAGACCTCACAGGCGCCGTAGGCTCGCTTAGTTCGAAGAATATTGAAGGTACTCCCGTCGCCAATATCGGGCAGGCCCTTCAAGGTAAGATCTCCGGCCTGCAGGTGGTCGATGCGGGCAAGCCCGGTGACAACGTAAACATCAAAATTCGCGGCCTCGGGAGCATCAACAACTGCGACCCGTTGGTGGTCATCGACGGCGTACCCACGGACCTCGGCATCAACGCTATCAACATGATGGACGTAGACCGCGTGGACGTCTTGAAGGACGCCTCGGCTACAGCTATATATGGTTCGCGCGGCGCGAATGGCGTCGTGATGATCACGACCAAGAAAGGCAAGGAAGGCAATGGGACGCTGTCGGTAGCCGCCAACTGGGCTATCCAACAAGCCACTAAACTGCCTTCGCTGCTTAATGCCTCGCAATATGCTGCCCTGAACAATGACATGATGGCCGCCGCCGGCCGTTCGCAGAACCCCGCATGGAGTGACCCAGCCACGCTAGGCGTCGGTACCGATTGGTTGGACGAACTGCTGCAAACGGGTTTCATGCAAAACTACACGCTGAGCTATGCTGGCGGTACTGACAAGGCTCACTACTACGTCTCGGGCGGCTTCCTAAAACAAGAAGGAACGGTCAAAAGCGTTGACTACCACCGCGTGACCTTCCAAGTGAACTCAGATGCGCAAGTGCTGAAGTGGCTGAAATTCAGCAACAATATCACCTTCAGCGCAGACCGAAAGGCACAGGGAGCCTATAGCATGGGCGACACCTATCGCGCACTTCCCACCTACCCTGTCATAGACGAGAACGGTGAATGGAGCGGCCCCGAGGGCAACTCGCTGTGGTACGGCAGCATCCGCAACCCCATCGGCACGACGAAGCTCAACAAATCCAAGACGAATGGCTACAACCTGCTGGCCAACCTGACGGCTGAGCTCTCGCTGACGAAGTGGTTGAAGTTCCGCAGCACGCTGGGCGCCGACGCCAAATTCTGGTACAACGACTCCTTCACGCCCAAATACGCATGGAAGCCCATTCCAGTCGAGGAAAGCTCGCGCTACAAGAGCGACAACAAATCATTCACCTACCTTTGGGACAACTACTTCCTCGTCGATCACACCTTCGGACAGAAGCACCACCTGAGCCTCATGGCTGGTACGTCTGCACAATGGAACAAGAATGACTACCTGAACGCACAGAAGAACATCTTCGCCTTCGACAACGTCCACGAAATGGATAACGGCGAGAAGATGTACGCCATCGGCGGCAACGAGACCGAGTGGTCGCTCTTCTCGTACATGGCACGCGTCAACTACGACTACGCCAACCGCTACCTGCTGACAGCCACGCTTCGTCGCGACGGCAGTAGCCGCTTCGGTCAGAACCAGCGTTGGGGAACCTTCCCCTCGGCCGCTCTGGCTTGGCGCATGACCGAAGAAGAGTGGTTCCCCGAGAACGACGTCCTGACCGACCTGAAGCTTCGTGTAGGCTATGGCGTCACGGGTAGCCAAGCCAGCGTGAGCAACTATGGCTACCTGCCTTCATACAACACCAGCGTCTATCCCCTCGGTTACGACGGCACCGAACAGTCGGCCCTCGTCAGCGTGACCCTTGCCAACCCCAACATCCACTGGGAAGAGGTGCAGCAGACGAACGTCGGTTTCGACGCCCAATTGTGGAACGGCCGCGTGGCCGTGAGCTTCGACGCTTACGTCAAGAACACACGCGACATGCTGGTGAAGGCAGCCATCCCTATCACCTCGGGCTTCGAGGACACCAGCACCACCTATACCAATGCCGGAAAAGTCCGTAACAAAGGTTTTGAGGTATCCATCAACACCATCAACCTCAAAGGCGGAGAACTGGGATGGGAGACCAACCTCGTATACACTTTCAACAAGAACAAGATCCGCTCACTCAATAGCGATGTCCCCTACTACGCCAACCAGATCAACAACTCCTACGTGACGATGCTCGATCGCAACTACCCCATCAACGTGTTCTACGGCTACGTCACCGACGGCATCTTCCAGAACTGGGACGAAGTGAATACTCATGCTATCCAGCCTGGTGCTGAGCCGGGCGACATCCGTTTCCGCGATCTGAACAACGACGGCGTCATCAACGATGACGACCGCACCATCATCGGCAATCCCAACCCGACACATCTCTTCTCGATGAACAACACCCTCACTTGGAAGGGTTTCGAATTGGGTATCTACCTGCAGGGCGTGGCTGGCAATAAGATCTTCAACGCCAACAAGATTGACCTCACGGGAATGTCGGCTGCCTACAACCAGATTACCGATGTACTGAGCCGCTGGACTGGCGAAGGCACCAGCACGACTATGCCTCGCGCCATCTATGCCGACCCCAACCAGAACAACCGCGTTAGCGACCGTTTCGTGGAGAACGGCAGCTACCTGCGATTGAAGACCCTCTCGTTGGCCTACAACCTTCCTGAGCAGTGGCTGCGCAAGTTGACCATCGAGCATGCACGCATCGCCCTCTCATGCGAGAACTTAGCCACAATCACCAACTACTCCGGTTTCGACCCTGAAGTGGGCATCAATGGTATCGACAACGCCAACTATCCCATCTCTCGAACCTTCAACCTCGGCATCAACTTCAACTTCTAAACACCTCGTCAAGTCATGAAAAAGAATCTCTATATCCTCGTGTTGCAGCTGGTTGCTGCACTCGTTCTGACCACTGCTTGCGACGATTTCCTCGACAAGACGCCCAAGAACACAGTGGACCCCAATACCAACGTGACGGACGATGTGGCCGTAGCCATGGCCAATGCCTGCTATCGCACGCTGCAGTCGTCGAATATGTACAACATGCGTATCTGGACGCTCGACATCCTCGCCGGAAATAGTGAGGTAGGCGCCGGTGGCGGCACCGACGGTCTGGAGACCGTACAGGCTGCCAACTTCGTCGCACAGAGTGACAATGGCATGGCGCTCTACATGTGGCGCTCACCTTGGGTAGGCATCGGACAATGCAATATTCTCATCGAGGCTCTCGAGGGCAAGGACTTGCTGGCAGGTTCCCTCTCCGAGCGTAGCCTGGGCGAGGCTTATTTCCTCCGCGCACATTATTATTATGTACTCGCTCGCCTGTACGGTGGCCTGCCTTTGCGTCTGAAGCCCTTCAACCCCAGCGAGTCGTCGGCCATCGCCCGTGCATCGCTCGAGGAGACCTACGAACTGATCATTGCTGACTGTCTGCGAGCTATCGACCGCCTGCCGGCCAAGAGCGAGTTGGACGACAACAACGTTGGCCGGGCCACTAAGGACGCAGCTCTGACAATGCTGGCAGACGTCTACCTCACACTGGCCCCTAACCACCCCGACTACTATCAGAAAGTGAACGACCTCTGCGACCAAGTGACAGACTTGGGCTACGACCTCAACGCTTCGACCTACGAAAACAACTTTGACGCTCGCGTTAACAACGGTCCGGAGAGCATCTTCGAGGTGCAGTTCTCGGGCAACACCGAGTACGACTTCTGGGGCAACAACCCGCAAAGCAGCTGGCTCTCCACGTTCATGGGGCCGCGCAACAGCGACTTCGTGGCCGGCAGCTATGGTTGGAACCAACCCACCGAGGAGTTCATGAACCAATATGAGGAAGGCGACAAGCGCAAGGACGTAACCGTGTTCTACGAAGGTTGCCCTGACTACGAAGGCAAGCCCTACAAGAGCAGCTACTCCTATACTGGCTACAACGTCCGCAAGTTCCTCGTCTCGAAGAGCATCTCGCCAGAGTTCAACACCAACCCCGCCAATTTCGTCGTCTATCGCTATGCTCAAGTTCTGCTGACGAAAGCCGAAGCATTGAACGAAATGGGCCAAACTGCCCAGGCAGCCCGCCCGCTAAATATCGTACGCCAGCGCGCCGGACTGCCCGCAGTGAGCGGTTCGCTCTCACAGGCCGAAATGCGCGAGAAGATTATCCACGAACGCCGCATGGAGTTGGCTTTCGAAGGACACCGCTGGTTTGACCTCATCCGCCTCGAGAATGGCGAGTACGCCTTGCGGTTCCTGCACAGCATAGGCAAGAGTCACGTCACGAAGGACCGCCTGCTTCTTCCCATTCCACAAACCGAGATTGACGCCAACAGCTTGATGACGCAGAATCCTGGTTACTAATGAGAGATTTACGCAATAAACACCGAACGTTAAACGTTATATAAACAAATATATGAGACACCAGTTTTTCTATATTTTGGCAGGCGCCCTCATGGGTTTGACTGCCCTCTCATGCTCGGACAATGACTATGCCGAGCTCGATAAAGGGCGCTCTGAGTTGGAACTGACCCTCAATCAGAGTTTCGACGTACTTGCCGAGCGCAACCATGGCAGCGAAGCCGTAGCCCTGAACTGGACAACAGGCAATAACTATGGCTCTGGCAACCGCATCAGCTACACGCTGGAGATTGGGTTGGCAGGCACCGACTACGTCACCGCCAGCGTGCCCGTGGACAACGCTACCCAGGTCTACAACTGGACAGCAAGTGTGGAACAACTCAACGACCTGCTCCGCGAATGGAATTGTCCTGCTGGCGAGGCTGTGCAACTCGATGCCCGCGTGACGGCTACCGTAGCCGGCATGGAGGGTGTGCAAACGTCCGAGACAACCTTTACGGTGACACCCTACGAGCCCGTCACCAAGACCCTCTACCTCATCGGCGACGCTACGCCAAACGGATGGAGCGCTGACAACGCCACTGAGATGCGCCGTACAGACAACGGCATCTTCACGTGGGAAGGCAATCTGAAGGCGGGATCGCTCAAATTCATCACCACGCTTGGACAGTTTGTTCCCTCCTACAACAAGGGCGCCGATGGCAAGATGATCATCCGCAACTCGTTCGACGAGCCCGACGAACAATGGCACATCGACGAGGCTCACGCCTACCGAGTCACCGCCAACCTGCTCACTGGCGAACTGTCTTTGGTGCAGACGACAGGCGAGATGCCACGTTGGGATCAACTCTTCTTCGTGGGCAGTTGCACCGGTTGGGGCTTTGTTGAAATGACACGCGACGCGCTTGATCCTTATCTCTTCCGCTACGGCCGCCACTTCACGACCGACGACCAAGGCGAGTTCAAGTTCGGTACTTCTCAGGGTTGGGAGAACATGCTGAAAGCCACGCAGCCCAACGCCCCCTACACCGATACTTCGATGGAATTCATCAGTGGTTACGATCCCGATAACAAGTGGTTCCTGAACGCCAGTGAGTGCGACCGCGCCTACAAGATCTGCGTTGACACCCGCAATGGCCGTGAGCGCATGCTCATGAGCGAGTTCCAACCTTATCCGATGATTTACCTCATCGGTAGCGCCTGCTCTGCTGGTTGGGACCTCGGCAACGCCCTGGAAATGACGGCTACAGACAGCCCCTACGTCTTCACTTGGACGGGCCGTCTCACAGGTGGTGAACTCAAGTTCACCTGCGACAAGAAGAGCGACTGGGGTGGTGCCTGGTTCATGTGTGCCGCCGGCAGTAACGTAGCGCCCACGGGCACACAGGAGCGCATGCTCTTCATCGACAAGAGCAGTGATGCCTGCAAGGCTCAGTACCTCGACACGGCCATCGGCGACATCGACCAGAAGTGGCAAATCGCCGCCGACGGCACCTACGAGATCACCCTCAACCAACTCGAGGAAACCATCACGATTGCAAAGCAATAACGAGAACGTTAACGAACGTTAACGATAACGAAAAGCAGAACTCATGAAGATGAACATATTATCATTAGCTACAATACTACTGCTCATGGGCTGTGGGGGAGATGACTCCCCTACACCCAGCGGCGGTGGCGGAAGTGAGCCTTCAACTCCTCAGACAGAAGTGACAACGGTTCGCGCCGACCTCTCGTTGGAGCTATCCACCGACAAGGCCCTCTACCGCCCAGGTGAGACGGTGCGGATGAGCGTCCGGGGCGACGTACCTGTTGGAGCCAAAGTACGCTATCGCAAGGAGTTTGATGTCGTCGGCGAACAAGCATTGACGGGCAATAGCTGGACATGGACAGCCCCTGCGACCGATTTCACTGGCTATTTGGCTGACATCTACGTAAGCACTGGCGACCACGCAGAGACCATTTATGCTACTATTGGAATCGACGTCTCCAGCAATTGGGGCCGCTATCCCCGCTATGGTTTCGTAGGCACCTACGATCGTTCGAAGACCAACGAAGTGATTGCTTCGGAAGTAGAGTTCCTCAACCGTTGCCACATCAATGGCATCCAGTTCTATGACTGGCAGATGAAGCACCACTGGCCCCTCGGCGGCACACGCGATAACCTGCTCGAGAGTTACACCGACATCGCCAACCGCACCATCGTGACGGATGTGGTGCGCGACTACATCGACCAGCTCCACCATCGCGGCATGAAGTGCATGTTCTACAACCTCTGCTACGGTGCTTACAAGGACGGCCCCGATGACGGCGTGAGCGATGAATGGGGTCTGTACAGCCAGAATGACGGCCGCACTCGAGACATCCTGAATATGCCTGCCGGCTGGAAGAGTGACATTTACCTGATGGACCCCTCCAACACATCGTGGCAACGCTATCTGTCCGAACGCAACGACGATGTCTATGCTTCGCTGGATTTCGATGGTTTCCACATCGACCAACTCGGCGACCGCGGACAGCGCTACAACTACCATGGACAAAGCGTGAGGCTCACCGATGGATTCGCTTCCTTCATCAACGCCATGAAGGCCGCTCACCCCGAGAAGAGTCTCGTCATGAATGCCGTAGCCAACTTCGGGTCGCAGAACATCGTCTCTACGGGCAACGTAGACTTCATGTACTCCGAACTTTGGGACGGCGAGGCTCAGTTCAGCGACCTGCTCTCCATCCTCAAGGCCAACCGCAACTATAGCGGCCAGCGACTGAACCAAGTCTATGCCGCTTATATGAACTACCACCGCAAGGGCACACAGTTCAACACGCCTGGCGTGCTGATGGCCGATGCGGTCATGTTCGGCATTGGAGCCTCCCACCTCGAGTTGGGAGATCACATGCTCTGCCACGAGTACTTCCCCAACTCCGACCTGAAAATGAGCGATGTGCTGCGCCAATCCATTGTGCGCTACTACGACTTCCTCGTGGCCTACGAACAGTTACTCCGTGGAAATGGCATCAGCGAAGCAACGGCTGAACTGACGACCACAAAGACAGGACTCACCCTCAATGCCTGGCCGCCAAAACTCAAGGGTGTGACTACATACACCACGAGCACTGACAACCGACAGATCATCCACCTCTTTAATTTCCTGCAAGCCAAGAGCCTCAGCTGGCGCGATATGGACAGCGACCAACCAGAACCACGTTTGCAGACAAGCATACCGCTAAAATTAAAGGCTTCAGGTGTGAAACGCGTTTGGGTAGCTACCCCCGATGCATTGGCCGGTGCACCTCAGGAATTGGCCTTTAACCAAGAAGGACAGTACGTCACCTTCAACCTCCCATCGCTCAAGTACTGGACGATGGTGGTGGTGGAAAAGTAAGAATAACATGAACACTAATAGAAGTTGCTTATGAAAAAACTATTCTATTCTCTCATCCTCCTCGCGCTCTCCTGCACAGCCAGCGCCAGCGAAGTGACATCGCCCAACGGCGACATCAAGGTAACGTTCAGCCTCAATGGCACCGTGCCCACTTATTCCGTGACATTCCGTGGGCAGGAGGTCATCCGTCAGAGTCGCTTGGGCTATGAGCTGACTGGTAGCGAGAACCTGCTCGATGGTTTCAGCCTACGTGACGAGAAGACATCGACATTCGATGAGACCTGGCGTCCCGTATGGGGCGAGAGTGCCACCATCCGCAACCACTACAACGAGCTCCTCGTGCGCCTCAACCAAGCCTCGACCGAACGCATGATGAACATCCGTTTCCGTGTCTACGACGATGGCGTAGGATTCCGCTACGAGTTTCCCCAAGAAGGCAAACTGAACTACTTCGTTGTCAAGGAAGAGCGCACCGAGTTCGCCATGACCGCCGACCACATCGCTTGGTGGATTGCCGGCGACTACGACACGCAGGAGTACGAGTACACCCGCTCGCGCCTAAGCGAGATACGCAGCCTCTTCCGCGGTGCCGTAACAGGAAATCTCTCGCAGACGCAGTTCTCCGAGACGGGCGTGCAGACCTCTCTGCAGCTTAAGACCGACAAAGGCCTTTACATCAACCTCCACGAAGCAGCCCTCGTCGACTATCCCGCGATGCACCTCAACCTTGACGAAGCGTCGCTGACCTTCACTTCCTGGCTTACACCCGACGCCCAAGGCAACAAAGGTCGCTTGCAAACGCCCTGCACAAGTCCCTGGCGCACCATCATCGTCACCGATGACGCACGCCGCGTGCTCGCCTCCGACCTCATCCTCAACCTGAACGAGCCTTGCCGCCTCGACGACACCAGCTGGATACACCCCACCAAGTATATCGGTGTCTGGTGGGAGATGATCTCCGGCAAGGGCGACTGGGCCTACACCAACCAGTACCCCACCGTCAAACTCGGGCTGACCGACTACAGCAAGGCCCAACCGTCAGGCCGGCACTCCGCCAACAATGCCAACGTTCGCCGTTACATCGACTTCGCGGCAAAGCACGGCTTTGATGAGGTGTTGGTCGAAGGTTGGAACACGGGTTGGGAGGACTGGAGCGGCAATTCTAAGGAGTATGTCTTCGATTTCATCACCCCCTACCCTGACTTTGACATCCGCGCCCTCAACGAGTACGCCCACTCTAAGGGTGTCAAGCTCATGATGCATCACGAGACATCATCGTCAGTCATGAACTACGAGAAACACATGGACCGCGCCTATCAGCTGATGCGCGACTATGGTTACGATGCTGTCAAAAGCGGTTACGTGGGCGACATCATCCCCCGTGGTGAGTACCACTACAGCCAGTTGGAGATCAACCACTACTTGCACGCCATCCGTCGCGCAGCCGACTATCACATCATGGTCAACGCTCACGAAGCGGTGCGCCCGACGGGCCTCTGCCGCACCTACCCCAATCTTGTTGGCAACGAGAGCGCGCGTGGAACGGAGTATCAGGCCTTTGGCGGAACCAAACCCGGTCACACCGCCCTTCTACCCTTCACACGTCTGCAGGGCGGACCGATGGACTACACGCCTGGCATCTTCGATATGGACTGTGCCAATGGCTCCCATGTCAACTCCACCCTCTGCGGACAACTCGCCCTCTACGTGACGATGTACAGCCCTTTGCAGATGGCCGCCGACTTCCCCGAGAACTACGAGAAGCACATGGACGCCTTCCAGTTCATCAAGGACGTAGCCCTCGACTGGGACGAAAGCCTCTACCTTGAGGCCGAGCCAATGGAGTACATCACCGCTGCCCGTCGCGCCAAGGGCACCAGCAACTGGTTCGTAGGCTCCGTCGCAGGCCAGCAACCTCACACCTCCGCCCTAAAGTTTAACTTCCTCGCCCAGGGCAAGAAGTACGTCGCTACTGTCTATGCTGATGCTCGCACGGCCGACTACAAGACCAACCCACAGGCCTACGTCATCCAGCGCGGCCTCGTCGATGCCAAAACGGCCCTGACCCTCACCTCCGTCGCTGGCGGCGGCTATGCCATCAGCCTCATCGAGGCCACCCCTGCCGACCTCCGCGCCCTGCCACGACTGCGCAAGATTAAGCAGTAAAGAAAGGGATACCCCAAACAAAAGGCGTCCTGTGGAGTGAATTCCGCAGGACGCTTTCTGATTCAATTATGCTCAAATAATCGAGAAATCTGCCGCACAAGCCTCAGCACATCGTTCACCATCGATGGCGGCACTGACAATGCCGCCTGCATAACCAGCCCCTTCACCGCAAGGATAGAGGCCGCGGAGGCGGACATGATGGAGCGTTTCGCCATCACGAAGGATGCGGACAGGCGATGAGGTTCGCGTCTCGACTCCGATGACAGTAGCCTCGTTCGTAAGGAAACCGTGACTCTTACGCCCGAAGGCACGAAAGCCTTCCTGGAGGCGGGAGGTGATAAACGATGGCATCCAGAAATGAAGGGGTGAGGAGATGAGCCCTGGAGCATAGCTGCTCTCAGGCAAGTCATAGCTTAGACGCCCATTAACGAAGTCAGCCATCCGCTGTGCGGGAGCTGTCTGACGACGTCCTCCCTGCTGCCAGCAGAGGCGCTCGAGGCGTTCCTGAAAGCGGAGCATAGTGAGAACCTCTATCTCGGGAGCGGCTGAACCGTCGTCGGGGAAAGAGGCTGTGAGTGCGCTCACATCCTCGGGACGGATCTCAACGACCATGCCGGAGTTGGACCAGCGTCCGTTGCGATGACTGGGGCTCATGCCATTTACTACGACCTGTTCAGGTCCCGTCGCAGCGGGCACGACAAAGCCTCCTGGGCACATACAGAACGAATAAACACCACGGCCTTGGCACTGTTGTACAAAACTATATTCGGCCGCAGGCAGGTAGCGACCACGACCCTGACGGTTGTGGTACTGAATCTGGTCGATGAGTTGAGAAGGATGTTCCAAGCGAACGCCCACAGCAATACCTTTGGCTTCTATCTCGACATTGCGGGCTGCTAGCATACGATAGACATCGCGAGCTGAATGACCTGTAGCCAAGATGACGGGACCGAGGTATTCCTTCACTTGAACGCGTGAAGGAACAGGAACGTTTAAGTTTTCATTCCCGTTTTCGCTTTCGTTTACGTTATCATTCCCGTTAACTTCCGCCAAAGCGCCTACGACACGATCGCCCTCGATAAGAAAGTCTGTCATGTGTGTTTGAAAATGGACCTCGCCACCACAACGGAGGATGGTGTTGCGCATGTTCTCGATGACACGCGGTAGGCGGTCGGTGCCGATGTGAGGATGGGCATCGGAGAGTATGGTTGTCTGCGCGCCATGTTGACAGAAGACGTTGAGAATCTTCTCGACAGAACCCCGTTTCTTAGAACGCGTGTAGAGCTTGCCGTCGGAATACGCCCCTGCTCCACCCTCGCCAAAGGAGTAGTTGCTTTCAGGGTCGACGCGATGTTCACGAGAAATGCGGGCGATGTCCCGCTTACGAGCGTGTACATCTTTACCACGCTCTAAAATGACGGGCCTAAGTCCCAATTCGATAAGTCGCAACGCTGCAAATAGTCCACCCGGACCGGCCCCTACGACGATGACCTGAGGCCGTCTCTCGACATTTGGATAATCGATGGTCGGGAAAGCCTCCTCGGAGACTGGCTCGTCGATCCACACACGGACGGTCAGGTTGACGAGAATCTGTCGCTGACGGGCATCGATGCTGCGCTTAAGCACACGCACCCCTTGGATACGACGAAGTTCGAGCGCAACTTCTTCAGCCACGCTCGAACGTATACTTTGATCGGATGCTGCCTGCTGAGGCAGCACTCGCAGTTGGATGTCGCGAATCACTCGTCTGCCGGTGCTTGGTCGATGAGCTCAAGGAACTCGTCGAGTTTCGGGGTGATGATGATCTGCGTGCGACGGTTGCGCTGGCGGCCAACAGCGGTATCATTGCTGGCGATGGGATTGTACTCACCACGGCTACCCGCGGTCAAGCGCTTCGGGTCTACGCCATAGCGATTCTGCAGTTCCTGTACGACACTGGAGGCACGCAATGCGGCGAGGTCCCAGTTGTTGCGGATATTCTCACGACTGATGGGCACGTTGTCGGTGTTACCCTCGATGAGCACCTCATAGTCGCGATAATCGTTGATGATCTTGGCAATCTTGGAGAGGGTCTCATGAGCGCGGCTGTTAATCTTATAACTTCCACTCTCGTAGAGCATGTTATCGGCCAATGAGATGTAGACAACGCCCTTCAACACCTGAATATCGACCTCCTTCAGTTCTTCCTTCGAAAGGGAACGTGTGAGGTTGTTGGTAAGGGTGATGTTAAGGCTGTCGCTCTTGTCCTTAGCCTCTACGAGTTGCTTGATGAACTTGTTGGAAGCATTGATTTCATCGACAAGTTTGGAGATATTCACATTGCCCTCGGCATTCTGTGCGATGCTCTTGTCGAGCGAGCCCTGGAGGGTCGAATAGGCCACCTTCATCTGTTCGTTGGCTTTCTTGGCTTCTGCAAGGCGTTCCTCAAGGCTCTTGATGGTAGCACGATTTTCAGCTAACTTCACTTTCGCCTCCTGATATTCGTTCTGGAGAGTCGTATAGTCTTGTTGTAGCGCTACGAATTTCTTCTTGCTAGCGCAGGAGCTAAGCAGGAGTCCTGCGGTAAGGATGATGAGAATCTTTTTCATAGTTGAAGAATTTTAGGATTAAAAGCATATCTGTCCATTTATTCTGCTGCAAAGGAAGGCTTTTCTGCTGAATCAGCCAAAATCTTATACCTTATTTATATTAAATCACGTTAAAAGGGCCACAAGTGTTAAGGAAAGTCATCAAAAAAAGCTATCTTTGACCGCAAATTACGAAAATAAACCACTAACTATGCGCAGACTTGCACTCACAACACTCCTACTGTTTATAGCGATGACGGCACTGAACGTGTACGCTCAAGAGCCAATACGCCTGACATCGACGGACCTCAACAACATCTACAAGACAACGAACCGCTCGTGGGTAAGCATCCATGACCCCTCGGTCGTTCATGCCTCGGGGTCGACCTTCTATATCATCGGTTCGCATCGCGGATGGGGCCGATCAACTGACAACATGGTCAACCTGCAGGGCCTCGACAACGGAAGCCTCTTCGGCACGGTGAATGCCAGCGGTGGTGTCGTCGTGACCAACTATGCCAATGCGTTCAAGAAAAACCAAGTGACGAAGGTGAAAGCCCTTGTCAACGGCGAGGTCAAAGAGGTGGACTTCGGCAACTATGACGCCGAAGCGTGGGCTCACGCCGACGATGCCAGCTACAACATCAGCGGAAACATGTGGGCGCCCGACCTCCTCTACAATCCCAACTCGAAGAAATGGATGATGTACATGAGCGTCAATGGCGATGCGTGGCACTCGGTAATCGTCCTGCTGACGGCCGACCGCATCACGGGACCGTACGTCTACCAGGGGCCCGTCCACTTCTCGGGGTTCCGCAATACGACAACGCCTCAAATCTCATGGAAAAAGACCGACTTGGAACTAGTCATCGGCCAACAATCGACACTCCCGGCCCGCTACAACCGCGGCAACGACTGGGGCACCTACTGGACGAACGACATCGACCCCTGCGTGTTCTTCGACGAAGAAGGTGAACTTTGGATGACCTACGGATCGTGGAGCGGAGGCATCTTCATCTTGAAGATGGACAAGGAGACCGGTCTACGTGACTACACGTATACCTACGCCCTCAAGAACGACAACAACGGGCGCGCGCTCACCGACCCCTACTTCGGCAAGCGCATTGCCGGAGGCTACTACTCTAGTGGCGAAGGCTCGTACGTTCAGAAGATTGGCGATTACTACTACCTGTTCATGAGCTATGGCGGCTTTGCACCCGATGGCGGCTATGAGATGCGAACGTTCCGAAGCCGGACACCCGACGGGCAATATGTCGACGCCAACAACCTCGACGCCTGCTACCACGACCGCTACTGGCTGAACTACGGCACGAAAGCCCAGACCAATGGCGGTATGAAATTGATGGGAGCCTACAACAATTGGGGCTTCATGACTATCGGCGAGTGTGCGCAGGGACATAACAGTGCCACCGCTGACGACAAAGGCCGCAACTTCGTTGTCTATCACACGAAATTCAACGACGGAACAGCAGGCCATCAGGTGCGCGTTCATCAACTCTTCCTGAACCACGACGGATGGCTCTGTGCCGCGCCTTTCCAGTTCGACGGCGAGACTGAGAATGACGACAGCATCGCCAAGCGTTGTCTTTACACCAAGGCAGAGATAGCTGGAACCTACGACGTGCTCATCCACAAATACCGCATGGACCACGAAAACATGGAAGAAGTGAAGCCTATCCACCTAACGCTAACAGAGGCGGGCAAGGTGACAGGTGACCTCATGGGCTCATGGTCGCTGACCGAGGGCACAGGCTACGTCAAGATAACAGCAGGAAGCGTGACCTACAACGGCGTCATCATCCAGCAACAGGTAGACGGCACCACACTCAAAGCCGTCTGCTTCACGGCCACAGCCAAAAGCGGTGTCAGCATCTGGGGATGGAAGATGGAACCGCAGTCGGCTATAGCCTATACTTTCAAAAATTACACCATGCCTGTAAAGGCGGGCACCAGCATCAACAAGAACACCCTCCTCGGTGGCACGGGCTACTATGGTGCTACCATTGAATGGGAATCATCGGAACCTGACGTAATCAGCCCAACTGGCAAGTATAACCCTCGCGAAGAGAACATACCCCTGACGCTCACCTGTCGAATCAGTTGTGGTAACTACGTCTATGAACAGACTTTTGACGTTACGGCTCAGCGCGCTACTGATGTCATTGGCGATCCCTTAAGCGGCATTATGGCTTACTACAACTTCGATGAACGCCCAACGACTAATGCCTACAATAGCGAAGAGGCCGTGACCTACACCCGAATCTCAACAGGTACTATCCCGACCTTGGAAGAAGACCCGTCGCGTTTCGGACAGGTGGTTCATGTCTATGGTAATGAAGCGCGCAAAAACAGCTATACCCGAATGCCCAACCCATTACAAGGACAGACCGACCTAACAGGTTTCACTGTAGCCGCATGGATAAAACGTGCCGACATCAAGGACCTCACCGGTACCCTTTGGGCTTTTACCGAAAAACAAGGTAACCTCACGACCAACACCGATTACCTCGGTCTGGCTGGCTGCGGAGAGGTAGACTTCAATGCCGGCGATGACCACTTCGTTATGAACGCGGCCACGTCCAGCGCCAAGTCCATCCTCTCGGCCAGCACATGGGAACTCGTTACTATTACCGTCTCGGCAGAAGACGGAGTCACCTTGTACATAGGTGGGACTAAGAAGACACTACTCAGTTTCACGTCTACAGCCGGCACTGGAACTAACGCGACAAGGTCAATGGCTTTATTTGATTTCAAGAAGGTCATGGGCTTCATCACAACAGCAGGTTACTTCCAACTCGGCATAGGTACAGGCAATGGTTCGGCTGATGCGTGTTTCGACGACCTTCTTATCTACAATCGTGCGCTCACGGCTAATGACGTCCGTGGTCTCAACACACTCATGAACCGCGTAACCGATTTCAGCCCTGAAGCCACTGGAATTGAGGACATCAACGTTAATGGGCACTCCTATGCTAATGATGGAATTTACGACCTTAGCGGACGAAGGGTCACAAGTTTCGTCCAAAAGGGACTCTACATCATTGGAGGCAAAAAAGTAATAATCAAATAACAAGAAACAAAGAAGCGGCCGTTTGAGCGACCGCTTCTTTGTTTATCCAAACAACGCACGGAAGGCATCCTCAACACGCCGACAAGGAGCGACTTCGATTGTGTAATCGTGGGGATTAATGGCCTTAAGGTTGGCGGCAGGAATAAGAATCCGACGGAATCCCAGTTTCTGGGTTTCTGCAATACGCTGTTCGATGCGACTGACGGGGCGGATTTCGCCTGAAAGGCCTACCTCACCAGTGAGGGCAGTATCGCCTTCGATGGCTGTGTCGACGTTGGATGAAAGGATGGCCGCTATGACGCCAAGGTCGATAGCAGGATCCGTCACGCGCAGGCCTCCAGCAATATTAAGGAAAACGTCCTTCTGCGCAAGTTTGAAGCCTACGCGCTTTTCGAGCACAGCCAAGAGCATGTTCAGACGACGATAATCGAATCCGTTTGCTGAACGCTGAGCGGTCCCATAGGCCGCGGTGCTGACCAATGCTTGCGTCTCAATGAGGAAAGGACGCACGCCCTCAATGGCTGCGGCTATGGCAATGCCCGAGAGGCCGTCCTGATTGTCGGTGAGAAGCAACTCGCTGGGATTGGCCACTGGACGAAGGCCATTTTGTCTCATCTCATAGATACCCAGTTCAGAAGTAGAGCCAAAACGGTTTTTCTGTGAACGAAGAATGCGATAGAGGTAGTGCTGATCGCCCTCGAACTGCAAGACGGTATCAACAATATGCTCCAGCACCTTGGGACCTGCCAGCGTACCTTCTTTATTGATATGTCCAATAAGGATGATACTGGGGCCGCCGCTCTTGGCGTGCTTCAGTAGTGCTGCCGCACACTCACGGATCTGCGACAAACTGCCAGGCGACGACTCGATAGCCTCAGAGGCAATAGTCTGAATGGAATCTATCACAACGAGGTCGGGCCGTTCCTCCTCGATGTGCTGGAAGATATTCTCAAGCGATGTGTCGCAAACGACAAGGAGATTGCCCACTAGCTGAGGAGTATCTGCAAGCCTATCGGCCCTCAGTTTCAGTTGGCGTGCACTTTCCTCGCCACTAACATAGAGCACTTTTTTATCCTTCAGTCTCAGGATGGTCTGCAGGACGAGCGTTGACTTACCGATACCCGGTTCTCCACCAAGGAGCACCAATGAACCCGGCACGAGTCCTCCACCGAGAACACGGTTGAGTTCGTCATCATGCATGTCCATGCGCGGCTCCTTGTCAGCACGAATCTCTGAGATCGGTATCGGGCGCGATACTCTCTCCCCACCTCTACCATCGGAAAGGGGAGCCCTCCCAAGAGAGGCCGATGGGGACTTCGGAGCCACACGGAACTCCTTGAACGTATTCCACTGCCCGCAGGACGGACATTTACCCAGCCACTTCGAACTCTCTTGTCCACAGTTGTCGCAGACGTACATCACGGTGTCCTTTGCCATCACCAATTGATTACATTCAAATACTTATCAACAATCATACCATCCTGTGCCTTCAGGTTGACACGGGCCTTCTGCTTCGCACGGAAACGAATCTTCATGAGCACGCCATCACCCTCAACGTATGGATGCTCGCCGCAGTTGACGAACGTAGGATAAAGGGCTTTCTGACCGTTGGTATGCAGGCGGTCGTTGGTGAGGTTACGCATTTCCAACATGCCTGACGCCTCAATACCAACGTATTCGAAATTATTGGCTTCATAAGGAAGGGCGAAACTGAGGGCGTTGACGCTCTGCAGACCCTTACCCGTGACGGTAAGAGTGACCACATCGCCGGCATTCACTTGAACCTTGTCGGCCTGAGCTGCAACTTGACCTGCAACGGCAGGCACATGACGGCTGCTGACGCCCGACTCCAGTTCGATGCCCACAGCACTGATATCGTAGGCATCAATGAGCCCGTTTTGATTGAGGTCACCACGAGAGATATAACCCTCGTAGTCGCCATCACCACGTCGCAGACCCATATAGTTCAAATACGACGTGAAATCGTTCTCATCGATACGATTGTCATGGTTAATGTCACCAGGAATATACATCTCAGCATCTGGATTACGGAAGACGTACAATTGTTGTCCACTACCGAAACCACCGCGAGACTCCTCCACATGGAGACGTAGATAGCGGGCGGGCTCGCTAGTCTGATGAGAAGAGGGATTGAAGTCCTTCCACTCCTGACGGTCGAGGCTATAACTAATTTGCGCTCGTGTGATAGTGCCATTGCCATGATCTGGACGCGGGACATATTGCAGACTGTCAATCTGCGTCACTACATGCAAATCGAGAATGATGTCGAAAGGTGTGGAGTTGGGTTTATCCCAAGCGGTATGCCAAGTCGTACCCTCATCAAAATCGAAGAGATGGTCGAGGCCTTGCCCAGACTGAGCAGGAAGTGTAGATTCGGCAGTGATGCCGTGGATGGCAAAGCGCAGTGGGTCGGGAGAGGTACGGAACTTCTCACGCATCCATGGCCCCTTGCCTGCTTTGTTCACCGCACGCACGCGGACCTCGTAATTGGTCTCTGGCTTCAAGTCCTCAAGGGTGAATTCCGTATCTCGAATGGCAGAGAAGAACAGTCCTTGGTGTTCAATCTCGTAGAAATCTGCATTATCCACAGCGGTCCATTTCAGAGGAAGAGTATAAGCCGAAGGCGAAATCACCCCATCTTCGAAGTCATCGGTCAGCAGTTCAGGCTGTTCGAGAGCACCTGAGTGGCGGAGGAGTGGATCACCGTCGTCAAACGAGTAACCCTCAACCTTCAGTTGAATGAGCGTACTCGTGATATCAACATCAGCCACGCAAACATATAAACGAGGCGAATGAAGAACCTCTATTTTGGCCATCTCTGTGTTGGGCGTCGGCCATAGGTTCAGTTGTGGAGCAGCATCATAGTAGAAGACATTCGTGTTCTCCATAAAGTCCTGGAGTGTTTGCGCCTCGTCCAAACGGACTTTCTTGTCGTTCACTTTCAGCACCAGTTTCTTGGGACGCTCTTTCACGTTGATGATGAGTTCAGTGCTCTTCATCGGTTCAAAGCCCTTGAAGGATCCCTGAGTCGGTTCGATGGTAAGGGTAAGAACACCTTTTGCCGTGAGGTCTGATGTTACGTGGGTCAATGCACTCTCGCCACGTAAGTAGCCCTGAGTGCGACCATCGTCATCGTAAGCCGTGAACTCCGAGTGGCCATAAGGACTAAAGAGGAACGCGCGCGTGTGAAGATCGATTTGATTTGGGTTATTGTGCGCGTGAATAAAAGGTATGATAGCGCCACGGCGGATGAACACAGGCAGTTTCCACAACGGAGCAGGAAAACCGTTGATGATACGGCCGCCTTCATAGCACTGACCTGAGAAGAAGTCTATCCATTGTCCCTCGGGCAGATAGATATTGTCTCGAACATCATTACCACGTTCATCGGAACGGGTATTTTGGTAGATTGGGGCAACAAGAATAGAGGGCCCGTAGAGGAATTCATATTGTGAATGGGCAGCCTTCTCGATGGGGCTGTCTACCGCTCTGATTATCGGAAGTCCGTCAATGGCTTCGTGAGCTATCGTGTATGTGTAAGGCATAAGCATCGATTTCAGTTTCAAGTACCAACGGTTGATGCTGGTTGCAGGTTCACCTAATGCTTGCGGATACTTAGGATTGCGACCCCAGCCATCCATGTTCAATTGCATTGGTGTGAACGTCTTCCACTGAAAATCACGTACGTTCACGGGCATGTTTTGTCCGCCGAAGATGCCATCCATATCCGATCCTATATTGGGTTGGCCGCTCAGACCCGCACCAATATAAGTCGGCAGATGGAAACGAATATATTCCCAATCGCCGCCCGTTTGGTCGCCAGTCCAAATGCCAGCATAACGCTGCGTGCCAGCCCAGCCGTCGAGCGAGATGATGAACGGGCGAGCATCGTTGCCATATTGAGGCATAATCTCTCCCACATCGGCCACGCCATTGAGGCCGAACGAATAACCTGCGCCGACCCATGCAACATCTGTTTTCAGCACACGCACTCCCGCATCGCGAACCTCACGCACGATATCGCGCTGCAAAAGCGGCTCCACTCCTTCCTTAGGATGCAGGTCGCTCTGTGTCCACAAGCCTATCTCCACGCCTTTCTGCCGGGCATAGTCGCCGAATCGTTTCAAGTTCTCTACATTACCTTCAAGCGAACCCGTCTGGCCATAACCCGTAGCATAGCCATCATTAGGCAGCACCCAGCCCAAAGGCATGTCGGCCTGTTCATAACGGTCTACGACAGCACGCGCAGAGAACTGGTAGCTGCCATCCTGTTCGCCATTCAGGGTTTCGCGAAAAGCACCATCGACAGGTTTCTGACTCTCCACATAGAACTTACCGTCCTCAAAGAGGATGCCTTTCGTCCCAATCATCGCTTGAGTGGATGGTTTTTCGTCTTCAACGGCTTTCCAATAGTCACGATTGTAGGCATTCAGATGGCCTTCATAGAAGCCGAACTTTGGCAGCAATACAGGGTGACCTGTCAGCTGATAGAAATCATTCAAGAGAGGCACGCATCCGTCGTCCACCAACAGGAAAAGGTCGAGGTAAGCCTCTTCGTGCTTGAGAGTGACCGTTTGTGGGTCTGTAGCGCCAAAGTCATATTTGCCAGGACGGAAGGTATGCCAAAGAATGCCATACCCCGCTGTGCTCCAATAGAAAGGTGTTGGCGAGGATACACCGCCATCCGTCCAATTGTTGGTATTCTCAATGGCTATAACAGTGCCACGATGAGCATAGCGACCATTCTGTACACCGCCGCCATAGAAGCGTTCATCGGGCTGAGCGGACAACTGAAGGGTCACACTCTTGTCATCAACGACCAACGCACTGCCCACCTGTCCTGTTACCTTCTTGCCAGTACGGCGATCGGTGAAGTCCATTCGACCTGTTTCGCGGTCCACACTGACGATCAGCTGAGAAGTCTGAATGCTAAAGTACGAGCCTTCTTCCTCTACTGTCAGTTCACCAACGGCGCGACGAGGCTGATCCACCAGAATCTTGGCAGGAGGCGATGCCACAGGATCACGCATGCTTCCACCCTTAGGATCCATAAACAGACGCACAATATTCGGACCATAAAAGTCCAACGTCAAAATCTGACCTCCCTCGGAACGGACCTCAACCGTCGTAGGATTCAAGCGATTGACCCTCACTGCAGCGACGACCGCTTGCGACATCGCTGTAGACACAAGAATGAGGCAAAGAAATATACGTTTAAACATAGCACATAGTTTATCTTGTTTCTGACCGCAAAGATAACCACTTTTTCTTGAACAGCATAACTTTTTGCACCTTTTTCATCATATTTACAACAATACGAGTTTAACACGCCACAACAAAAGTATTGTTGTGAAGTATTTTTGCGCATTCTTGATGTTATCTCAAAAAAAGATTGTACCTTTGCAACAAAATTCAACAGACAATGAACAAAAAGATAATCTATTCAATTGTCGGCATCGTCATAGTGGCGTTGCTTGCAGCGATGGCCTACCTCATCTACTCACTCAACAAATCCAACGAAGAGAACAAGCAGATGCTGGAGCTCGCTGAAATGGACAAACGCGAAATGGAAAATGAATACGAAAGTTTCGCCCGTCAGTACAACGAGATGAAGACACAGATCAATAACGACTCGCTGATGGCACAGTTGGAACAAGAGCAACAACGCACTCAAGAACTGCTGGAGGAACTGCGCCGCACGAAAAGCAACGATGCCGCCGAGATTGCCCGTCTGAAGAAAGAGCTGGCCACGATGCGTCAAGTGCTGAAGTCGTTTGTCGCCGAGATCGACTCGTTGAACCGTCTGAACACGCAGCTCTCCAATGAGAACGAAAACCTGCGACAACAACAAGTCGTGCAACAACAGCAAATTACAAACCTCTCCTCTGAGAAAGCATCGCTCACGGACAAGGTGGAGATTGCCAGCCAATTGGATGCCACGGCCGTACACATCAGTGCTCTCAACAAGCGGCAGAAGGCAGCCAAGAAGATTGCGGACGTGAAGACGATTCAGGTGTCATTCAACATTGCTCGCAACGTCACGGCAGCTGCAGGAGCGCGCACCATCTACGTCCGCATTGTCAAGCCGACAGGCGATGCCGTCAATGGAGGTGGCACTTTCGCCTATGAGAACCGCAATCTCGAATACGCCATGCGAAAAGATATCGAGTACAATGGCGAGGAGACGCCAGTCACAGTCTACTGGAACGTCACCGAGATGCTCGTAGCTGGACAATACCGCGTCCAAATCTTTGCCGATGGGAAGAACATCGGTGGAGGAAGCATCAGCTTTGAGAAATAAAGCTCCCTCCATGCTCCCCGGAGAGTAGTCGCCCTTGACTATTACCTCCTTTGCTACACTAAAAAACAAACTCATTACTAACTATTATCCAATGACCCTATAACCTCTGCCGCTCAAATGCATTCTGCTCTCCTCCTATAAGGAGGGAAGCGGGGAGGGGGTCCGCTATTATGGAAGCAGTATTCTCCTACATTATCAGTCTTGGTGCATCGGTTATGATGCCGATTTTGTTCACCATCATCGGCCTGTGCATCGGGCTCAAGTTCGGCAAGTCACTGCAGAGCGGCCTCTATGTGGGCGTCGGTTTCGTCGGCCTCGGTATAGTCACGGCCCTGCTGACGACCAACTTTAATGGTCCTCTGACGAACATCTCCGAAATCTACCATCTGCAGCTCAATATCTTCGATATGGGCTGGCCGGCTGCCGCTGCTGTGGCCTACAACACTGCCGTGGGTGCCCTCATCATCCCGATTTGCTTGGGTGTCAACTTCCTGATGGTGCTGACGAAGACCACGCGAACTGTCAACATCGACCTGTGGAACTACTGGCATTTCGCCTTCATCGGCGCCGTGGTCTATTTCGTCAAGGACCAAAGCCTTGCATGGGGTTACTTCGCGGCCATCGTGTGCTATATGTTCACGCTCGTCATGGCTGATCTGACGGCCGAGAAGTTCCAGAAGCACTACGGCCTGGACGGCATCTCCATCCCTCAGCCTTTCTGCCAGAGCTTTGTGCCCTTCGCCATCGGCATCAACTGGCTGTTGGACAAGATTCCCGGTTTCTCCAAGCTCGACATCGATGCCGAAGGACTGAAGAAGAAGTTCGGCGTACTCGGTGAGCCGCTCATCCTCGGCGTCATCGTGGGTGCGCTCATTGGCGCTCTTAGCGTGAAGGAATGGAATAGCGACGCAGCCAAGACAATCCTGTCCTTGGGTGTCATCATGGGAGCAGTCATGGAGTTGATTCCTCGCATCACCAAACTGTTCATCGACGGTCTGATGCCTATCAGTCAAAAAACCAAGGAAGTGGTGGAGACGAAATTTAACGGCAAGAAAGTGCATATCGGCATGTCGCCCGCGCTCGTCATCGGCCATCCCACGACGCTCGTCGTCTCGCTGCTGCTCATCCCCACGGTACTGTTCCTGGCCGTTGTATTGCCTGGCAACCAGTTCCTACCCCTCGCCTCGCTGGCCGGTATGTTCTATCTCTTCCCCTTGGTACTGCCCATCACGAAAAACAACGTCGTCAAGACCTTCATCATCGGCCTTGTTGCCCTCATCCTCGGTCTATACTTCGTCACGGATATGAGCACCGACTTCACGGCTGCAGCGGCCTCGGTCTATGCCGCCACGCAGGATGCTGCCGCCAAGGTACCTGAAGGCTTCCTCGCCGGAGCCCTCGACTTCTGCTCCTCGCTCATTGGCTGGGTCATCTTCCGTGCCTGCAAGAGCCTTGACTATCTCGGAATGGGGCTGCTCGCTGGCTTCACTGTTGTCATGATGTTCATCAATCGCAAGAGAATCATTGCCGATGAGAAAGCAAGTATCGTTTCAAAATCATAAAATATCATTCAATGAAAAAAGCAATTCTTACACTAACCCTGCTGGCAACTGCATTAGTTTCCTCTGCACAGCAGAAAGTTAATTTCCAGACTGCCTGCCATCCCGAGGATGTCAAGCACTACGACACGAAGACCTTGCGTGAGCGTTTCGTCATGGAGAAAGTCATGGTGGCTGATGAGATCAACCTGACCTACTCCCACTACGACCGCTTTATCTTCGGCGGCGCAATGCCTGTCACGAAGACGCTGAAACTGGAAAATTTCCTTGAACTCGGCCTCGACGTAGACCCGACCATCAAGGACAAGTATTTCCTCTACAACCGCGAGCTCGGCGTGGTGAACTGCGGTCAAGGCGATGGCGTCGTCATCGTTGACGGCAAGGAGTATGCCCTCTCACCAAAGGAAGCTCTATACATCGGACGTGGCCATATTGGCAAGGACAAGGACGTAAACAAGGTCGTGGAGTTCCGTTCTAAGGACGCCAGCAAACCCGCCAAGTTCTACCTCAACAGCGCCACCGCCCATCAGCACTACAAGACGCAGTGGATCACCCTCGATGGCCGTAAAGGCTCATTGAAAGCTGCCGTATGGGGGCCCGTCGGCTCACTGGAAGAGTGCAACAACCGCACCGTCTACAAACTCATCGTAAACGACGTTCTCGAAGAAGGCCCTTGCCAGCTTCAACTCGGACTGACACAGCTCAATCCCGGTGCTGCCTGGAATACGATGCCGCCTCACACACACGGCCGCCGTATTGAAGCCTACTACTATTTCAACCTTCCAGAAGATCAGACCATCGCTCACATCATGGGTCAACCTCAGGAGAGCCGCGTTGTTTGGCTCCACAACGAGCAGGCCATCATGTCGCCTGAATGGAGCATCCACGCAGCAGCTGGCACCTATTACTACACCTTCATCTGGGGCATGGCTGGCGAGAACCTCTACTACAACGACAAGGACAATATCCCAGTCGTCAATCTCCAATAAGCCTATACCCCCTTTATCAGAGACCAACGGGGCTGTGTTATCTTATTCTTAACACAGTCCCGTTGCCGTTACAATAGATAGCCTTAGCCTCTACCGATTATTGTCATCACGACTTACGTCTATATTCGTAACCGTTAGCGTCTATATGTGTTCATCGTTCGGTCGCGACCGAACGACATGTACGTCTATACGCATCAGCCTTTGCGACCATACCTTCACGTCTTTGCGAATATTCATTCAAACTGAAGCGAACGTTCCCTCATGTCGCGTCGACCATTCTTGCTTGATTGCGCGACATGAGGCGAAACGCCCAATGCTTATTTCACCACCATCTTTTTGCCTGTAATGATGTAGACACCCTTATTGGCTTTGTTGACTCGACGTCCACTAAGGTCAAACATCTGCTGAGTAGCTTCATCAGAGGTCATCGTGTCAATACCCGTCAGATCCCCAAAGTGGATGGGGAATCTCTCTATGCTTGTATCCTCAAGACGTAGGTAAGCTTTGTTGGCCTCGATAGCTTCTCCGGTAAAGGTATAGAAAGCCAATTCATCACCTTCGCCCTCCAAAGTCATCGCAAAAGCAGGCTTTGACTGTAGGAGTTCACCTTTGAGGTCGTTACCTTCACTTGGCGCGGCATCACTATTGACAATAGCAAGTTGATAGTCGCCTTGCTCAGCTTTGATTACCATTGGAGTGAGTGCAGGCACAACACCTTGGATGCCTGTCAGTTCCAAATGATCACTTTCAATCTTTCCGACACATGGTGAGACGCCTGTCGATGCCTGAACAGCAAAGGGAGCATACAGCGTTGTCAGACCATTAGCACCCGTCTTGACAGTGATGGTCTTAGCATCAAACAATTGCCAGTGGGAAGCAGGAGAACCCTTATCCCATCCTACCAAGTCTCTTTCTTGCCGCTGGTGCATGAAGGCGAAGTTATAAGCATTGATAGCATCCGCATCACTCTCATCCTCAGGCTTCAATGTCCCGTTAAAGGCAGCATATCCTGGTTCGGGAACGAATATCTCGAAGGTGACGGGGGTCATCGGATCGGTTATCATTGTCGTGCTCCTCACTAAAGGTTGGAAGTATTCGTTCTGTGTCTGAATCGTATACTGACGATCGCCTACCTTAGTCAATTTCACAACCGTACTGGCTGTCGTATCGTCAAAGGAGCCGTTAACCAAGTCTGTTTCCATATTGATATATTCGCCATACCATTGGTTTAAGAGACGATAGAACCCTGTTTCGGGTAGCAAGAAGTTGTTGATGTCGCTCTTCATGGCTTGTATGGTGTTGCGCAGGGCTTTATATTGTTCAAGCGAGCAAGACTGCTTATATTCTGGTTTGTAACCAATGGCGGCTCGAGCGGCATCCGTCCAGTTGCACCACGTTGTTTCTATCTCCATGACGGGGGCTATTTCCTCTACCACGAACTGAGCAAAGTCCGTAGGAACACCGAATACGGTGAAGGCCGAACCGACATCCGCCCTGGTCGTACTGCTCCATATCTTCAAAGGACCGCCTGCCCCGCCATTCTGGTTCAGCTGCCAACCAATACTTGGTATGGTGAGCATGAAGGAGTTGGCATATTGTTCTTCAGCAAGTGACAGCTGACGAATCTCCCAATAGTTTTCTGTTGAAGGATCGACAAAGACGGGAATATTCTGTCCTGCAGCTTCAGTCCAAGCATAAACCTGACTGCTGCCCTTAGCCTTGTTGTAGATTTGTACGTGCCAAGGATCGCCGACAAAGGACCATTGGTAAGCATCCTCGCTTAAACCAATAGCATTTGCCTCAACAGTCATCAACGCTCCTTCAGCATTCACGCTATCGCTCGTCACATACCAATTACCACGAACCGACATGTCATACCAATGGGCACTTTCGAAGTCTTTGGCCAACTCCACCGGACCATTCCAAATGGCATCCACGCGCACATGCAAGTCTTTTTCGACTTTGGTGTTCATGTCGAAGTCAAGCTCCACAAAGTCACGCAGCAACGAAGCTGGTGCGTCGACAATTAATGCACCCACTTCCTGGCCAATCACCTTATCCGAAGCCACAAGTTTATCATCGTAATAGACATCATAGAACACATCCGTCACGTCAATATTAGGCACTTCTTCGACTGAAACTCCGGAGCCCTGATCGAATCCGGTCCAAAGACCGAAGTAAGACTTCTCGGAAGCACCGCCCACCTGATTCATGCGATAGATGGCTCCATCCACATTCAAGCCCAAGGAGAATTCCTCGGCATCGATGACATTTAAGTCTGGACCGGGATTATACTCTCTTGCAAACCAATAGTTGTCGCCCGGACGCAGTACAGCAGCATTGGCATCACGGTCATACTTGACATCGCGAACAACCTCAAATTTCAGTGTCACATCCGGGCCTGCGGCCTTGTTGTATATCTTCAGTTGGTAGGGGTTACCCACGAAAGCCCACTGGCATTGTGGTGCCGAGCGCGTGGCTTCGTCGGCGTTATATTTGGGGAAATAAGGTTCCGTGCCCTCCTCCCAATAAGCGTACCACTTGCCATCACGTCCTTCATTCTCGCGGTTGAACAGCATATTGTACCACGTAGCATCTTCGTAACTCTTGGAGAACTCGAAGGGGCCGAGCCACATGACATCTACACGAACATCACTACCATCTTGTATAATCTCTGGACTGTACTCGTATTCGCAAGACCCATAGATCATATTAGCAGGCAATTCTGCTTCCGTTCCCAGTGTCATGTTGCGAACAGCTGTAGCAACTTCTTCTCCCTCGAAAAAGAGGCGGTAGGTAATGTCCCACGAGGGCGTCTCAAAGAATGCTTGCATATCATCGTAAGCATCTTCACCTGACACCTCAACGATGTCTACTCGGTTACCATCGTCATAATTGCTATTCCAATAATTGATGACCATTCCGCCATTACCTTGACCATTGAACCACTTGCCATTGTCCACAATATATAGCAAGAAGGGATAGGTTGCATCGTTACTGTAAATGAAATCAACATTGGCAAACTCATCCTTTGAGGTGGTCAACTGACCATTTTTATCAACGAACTTCTTCATTCCCACGCTGAAGAGATAAGTCTTAGCCCCGTCGCGGTAGAACGCCCATTGCTTGTCCACATCAGCAGCTGTCGGGTTTGAACCTGTGCCATCTATAGTACCTACAATATTTATGCCATTGGTGGCGACGGCCCAATCCGAGATACGTTTAGCACTAATATAATACACGCAATGCGGGTCTATCCTATCGTTCTTGGCATTGAAGACACTCATAGCCTCGTCCAGATCGAGTGTTTTACCTTCTACTTCCTCAATCATGAGCGAGTTGCCTGCATCGACCGCGTTATACTTATTGAGTACCCAAGCACCCCCACCGTTATTGTTTAGGAAATACTTCGAATAGCCATTATCGCCCCACATTGGCATTCTGATTCGCAAAGGGGCTCCTTCTAAACCATCTGTAGTAAATGCAAAGCCATTGCCAGCACAAGGATAGAACTCTAACGTTTGGTCATGAAGGCGAGCAAACTTCTTGAGCTTCAAGTTATAGATATAAAATAGGCCGTCAATATTCAAGATGCCGAACTGGCGCGATTCCTCGTCCTGTAATGCCTGCTCGTTCTCGATGAAAGTTTCGGTCTCAGCCCCTGAATCTCTTAAATGTGAGGCCACGGCTTTTGTCTCAGTGAGGTCTAACGTAAAATAGCCTCGAGCCGTGTTGATGGTGTACACTTTCGTGTTAGATAATTGCGAGGGGTCAGTAATCACTTCCGCTCTACTCACGACGTGCCCGATGATGCTTAGCACCACCGCTGAAAGTAAAGTAATTAGGTTTCTCATAACAATATCAAAGATTAGAATAAGTAAAACGTTACGATTTGTTTCAAAATAGCCTTGCAAAAATAATCGATTATCATACAAAAGTTATGCGGTGGGAAAGAATTTCTCCCACCGCATAGCAGAATCGCACACTCTTAGCGAAATATAGATTAAAAAAGTGTTTCTATCGAACAAGTATTTTGCGCCCATCCTTCACGTAAAGGCCAGCATTAGTGGTAGCCTCTACTCTACGTCCAACGAGGTCATAGAGAAAACCGACACAACTTTCTTTAGCGTTTCCGTTATCGTTTTCGTTAACATGGCTTATCCCTGTTGGGACGTGAAAGTTGTTTTCGATGAGCGCCTGCGTAAGTGACAGCCCCTTGACATCAAAGCCATTGGACACGTCAACACCCGCAAAATCCATCATCACCAATCCTGTTGGTCCAGAGTGCTCGGCAAGCCAATCAATGACTGCCCCGTTCTGAGTCGCAGCATTATCACGGTAGCCATCGCTCGTAGCTACCGTACTGCCGAAGAACGAAGTCGTCAACGAATAGCCAGACGTGTGATTGATAACCCAGAGACGGTTATTCGTGTTTTGTTCTGCAGAATACTGCAACATTGTAAGGATGCTCTGGCGCTTAGTCTCCTTTGCCCCAGTGGCCGTGCAATCATAGAAATCCTGTATATAGCAAGGACCTTGCTGCGTACTACGACCTTTAATCTTACCATTCTTCTGACTACTGAAATCAGCGCTGTGACTCCAGCCACTGATGAAACCGCCCACAGGCACTGTGGCATAGAGATCTCGACTGAGCACTAGCAGTTTGCCGCGCATCTCGCCCATTGTCATCAGGGGTTTGAAGTTGACAACGTGACTCTTCGTGGGTTCACTGCCTAGGAGCGACGTCATCATCCCACTCCAGCTGCTGCTGTTATCATCGCCATCTGTCTCATGACGGATGATGACGATGGCGGCCTCTGATGGATGTTGATCCAACAGGTCACAGAGCATAATGAAAGCCTCATCGAGGGTGAGTGCTGTCTGGATAACACCGTGATTGATGCGGAGTTCAGTCCCGTCGACACATGGTCTGAGATCGAAAGCACGGATGCCGCTCTCCCATTGTTCGGCGATTGTTTTGTCCTGCGTGCGAGCAAAGCTCTCACCGAAAGAGCCTATGAACCCCACGAAGCCATGACCTGTGCCCGCATCGTGAGCACCAGGAATAGAGAGTTGACTGACGTAAGTGTCATCACTCACCCGACTCATCCAGTCGTCAGCAAGCATAGGCTGCAAGCCCACCAACTGAAGGGCGAAAGCAGCCAACACAAAGAAGCCTTTTTTAAAACACAGAGACACAGAGTCTCCAAGTTTCCTCGAGATCCCTGTGTCTCCGTGTCTTTGTGTACTCATAATCGTACCAAGTAATCGTTTATTTCCCGAGGATGAGATTGACGAGGGCCGTGACATCGGCTATCGTGACTTTGCTGTCACCATTCACATCGGCTACTCCACTCGTATCCGTCGAACTACCGAGGATGACGTTGACGAGCGCCGTGACATCGGCTATCGTAACTTTGCCATCCGCATTGACATCACCGCGTCCCACAAGCGTGACTGGATAGAAGGCCCAGTCATTGTTGCCGTTGATTGTAGTAGGAACGGTGGTACCATATCCGACGACGGTACCGTCTGCGCCTTCATAAGCCCAATTGGCATCGAGGATTAGTCCTTCTTCTGATTGCAAATAGAAATGGCCATCAGTACCGTTAATCTTAGCAATAGTTACGCGCTGTGTCATCGTTGAGAGTACAGGAACCTCTACGCTTTGCTCAATCTTTCCGAAGTAGTTGCCATACCCAGTCTGCAGATAATACTTCCCACCGCCTGCATCAATGAGGCGAACAAGATGGCGACAAGCATCCACGGCTTTACCCGAAGGTGCAGTCAACGTGTTATATAAGGTATGCGAGGACACTTGCTCATAAAGATAACCATGATGGTAATCATAACCTTGGTAAGTAGTAATGCCTCTGTCATACATCACATACCACTGACCTGTAGTCAGATTAGCCGCGGCGTTGGAGGCGACAGCGATATGATAGCCTTCCAATTCTTCTAATGCTGTGTCGGAAAGTTCTGGGATATCGATAGGCTCTACGGCATTGATGGCAAACTGACAGCCTTCATCACTGGTATTGCCGCCTCCACCCCAATTGTAGATCTTATTGCCATTCGTACCAGAATAGTTCGTTTGGTTAAGCTGTACTGAACCTGTAGTAATGATGTACAAGCCATTTGTTGCAGCAGGCTTCACTTGCCATCCCGTCGAAGGCTGGGTCGTGGTAGTGAAAATCTGAGTATCCCCCGCTGCCGTCGGGTCGAGATAGGAGCCGTCGTTACGGTTGACGATGTCAAATGCCTCCGTCTCACCAGCACGCTCCACGAACTTCCATTGCTTGGAATCGGTTAGTGTGGCGTCCGTCGTGCCGACAACACCTTCGCCCGCTCCATTACTAAGCACATAACGATTACCACGCAAAGAACGGAAGGAATACCACATGTCGGTCGCGGGAAACTCCGTAACCTCGAAAGCTTCCACCTCGGCAATGGTGAACTGGCAACCTTCATCACTGGTATTGCCGCCTCCACCCCAGTTGTAGATCTTATTGCCATTGGTGCCTGAAACAGTAGTTTGGTTAAGCTGTGCAGAACCTGTAGTAATGATGTACAGGCCATCTGTGGCAGCAGGCTCCACCCGCCAACCCGTCGAAGGTTGGGTAGTTGTAGTGGAAACCTGTGCATCCCATCCTGCCGTTGGGTCAAGGTAGGAACCATCATTACGGTTGACGATGTCAAATGCATCGACCTCACCATCCCGAGCCACGAACTTCCATTGCTTGGAATCGGTCATCGTGACGTCCGTCGTGCCGACAATACCTTCGCCCGCACCATTACTAAGCACATAACGATTACCACGCAGAGAACGAAAGGAATACCACATGTCGGTCCTCGGGAAGTCCGTGACGATGACCTCGATGCTAGAGTCCTTTGTCATTGTTGCCAACGAACCATTGCCGGCAGCTGCCTTGATCGTATAGCCTGTGCCTATGTTTTCGGGCAAAGTGAAAGAATAAGTGTTGTAGAAACCAGCTATATTACCATCGGCATCGTAGACGATGAAGCCCACGGCCCCTGTGCCACTGACTGTGACATGACCTTTCTTGTCAACATTGAAAGCATAAGCCGAACAAGTGGCATCGAAATCAGTATATTGTCCAGTCTCACCGACCTGCCCGAAAGCCTTCACTGGAGCATCGGGGTTGATTGTCCTCTTCTCACCGCTTGCATGACCTTCATATATGGCATCGGGAGCTGTTACGCGATCCTCGATGAAGATGATGTTGCTCTTGGGCAGGTTCATATTCCTCACCTGGTTCTTGGCATTGTCTATCATGTTCTGCGTGACGTACAGATAATAATAGCCATAGTCATTGATGGTTTGGAATCGGTTGGTCGTATATCCATTGTATGTGATGGAGTAATCCCTCTCAGGCGGAATCATAAAGAAGCCAAAAGATGCGAAGAAATCGGTGAGGTCACAGCCGCTGATCTGACAGCATTTAACATAATACTTCAGGTAATCGGTATCGGCAGGAGTAAGAGTGCTATTATCTGCTGAACCGCTCTTCACCTTAACCAATGGATCAGCTCGCAGGGCATCGAAGAGACGTGGGAAGAAGTCCGGGTCCTTACCCAAGACGTGGAAATAAAGGTAAAGAGACCAGTTGAGGTGAAGTAAATGCTGATTGTAATTACCATAGCTGTCACAAGACTTGGCCACACGCTCCGGCCAGGACACGCCATTCTGGAAGTCGCGGAAAACCTCCTGGAGGCTGGCCGTACGGCTTGTGTAACGTCCCTGTTTATAAATGGCCATGTTGGAGAAGAGATTGTTCGAGACCTCTGTATTACCAACCATATTAATGGGAGATTGACGGCTATGTCCCTGCTCGTGGGCGATACACCACAAGTCATCGGCCACTGTCTTCAGCCTTTTGGCATTGAAAATGGCGGGGTCGGAATACTCATAATAATAGGTACCGTAGGTGGAGCAGTGGGGACTACCATTAGTGCCCGGCAAAGCCGTAACAGAATAAAGGGTATTGCAGTATTGGCCATAGGTCGACTGTCCACTGTAACTGTCGGTGCGTCCCATAAGTTCGTCTTCCCATTCAGCGAGATCTCTCCAAAAGTTCAGCATCTCCGTGATGCTTGTGCCATTCAGGGCGTTGATTAGTCTCGTGATGCCGAGATTCATCACGTGCTTGTCGGTCTTCAAGCACACCGAAGGACGGTTGTTAGCATCCGTTAGCAGATATTTCTTCATTTGAGTCCAGTCCGAGTCTGTGTCGCCCTTAGTCAAATCAAAATAACCTTGGACAACACCGCCTTCGATGTGTACAGTCACGTCAGCATAGTTGGACAGTAACTTATAAGGTTTACCACCATTGGTTGTATTGTCCACCTCATAGAAAACGAAGCAGTTGCCACTGGTAGCCATCAGCAGGGAGTTCATACCAGCATGAAGCGTATACTGTGTACCTGAGGCATTACCATAGCCAGCCACTTCAAGTGCTACACTCTGACCACTGGGAATGGAACCAACATAAACTTGTATGATATCACCTGAATTTACCCAAATACCCGTGGGATTGCTTAAACGGCCCATCGCATAACCTCCGCCGAGAATAGTTGTCCAACGCGTGTGACTGCTGTACGCCTTATAGTCAGCTATACGGAACGTTTTCTCCGTCTTATTCCAACCTGAATAAGTTGTCCATGCATTGTTCTTAATCTTAACAGCCAGGTCTTGAACAGTTGTGGGCAAGGAACTCATAGCCGCGCGCAAATTAGCATCGGAATAAGAGGAATAAGTGCTGTTCAGCGCCGTACAGGCAGAAGAGGTAAAGAAACGAGTGAGTTGAGAAGTCGTAGCTTCACTAAGAGCCGATTTCTGCGCAGTTAGTTCTGCTTGATTCACTGTTACTGCCTCAACCGTCCACTTGGACTTGGCCTCATCAGTTAGCCACAAAACGACATTCGCGTATTGGTCACAATGCGGTCCTGCTGTCCATTTGTCGGTAAAAGTATATACACCACTGCCTTCATCGTTCAGTGTGAAACTATTGCTGGAAGTTCCGGTTACATATTGTTCTGACCAACTGTTTCCAGTTGTTTTCTGCACATACCTATCCGTCAACGCATTCTTGAAAGTGACACTGCTACCAGAAACACTCAGGTACCACACCTGCAAATAATTCGTGGACGTACCAAGGTCTGAGCACACCAGTGCATGACTGCTGATGTTTTCAGTCAGGTACTTATCGTTGTAACTTTTAACGTAATAATAGCCTGAAGTGATGGCTGCTGAAGCCGTGCTAAAAGCACACACCAATATCAGGACAAGCAGTTGCTTTAAATATTTCATACTTAAGCTTGTTCTTAAAATAATATTCATTTCCTTCACGATGGCCGAAGCTATTGCTTCGACCAGTCGTCATCCCAGACGCTATGGTTGCCCGAGCCACCACGATCGCCACCACGATCCGATTTGACCCAACCTATATCGTCCTCATTATCGACAGGGTTATCATTACTACCTATGAGGATAGTCTGTAAAAAGTCATCTTTTCCGCCTATCTGATAGGCTTGAAGAGAAGGGGAAATATATGTCTTTTTCATTTTCAGATTCTTTCTTATTTGATTGCAACTTTCTTTCCATTCACAATATACAAGCCACGAGCGGGCTTAGCGATACGGCGACCCGCGAGATCATAGATTACGCCATCATCCTGCGAAGGATTCAAGGCATCTATGCCTACGACAGTATCATCGAAGATAAACGTAAAGCCCTTAACCGTTTGATCAGGCTCAGAAGGAGTCTGCAAGTATGCCTTATTAGCTCCGAGGGCGACAGAGGTCTTACCATTGTTGTTAAACTTATAGAAACCGACCTGATATTCGTCATTGCTATCTTTCCTACGTCCCAAGGAATAGTTGTCGTTTTCGGGAGCCAAGTCAAGTGTCATATCAACGAGCGTTCCCTTCAGCAAGTTGGCACTCTCGCTAACAACAGAGGTGAGACCAGTCGTCTTATTCAAGATTGTATTAGTTGCTGCATCGCTATTGACGAGCACCACGGCGGTGCGGGCAGGAATCTCCGTACCCTCGTTACCTGTTGCCGTCAACTGGGCACATCCGTTGTTGGCCGTTTCAATGTAATATGCCTTCGTAGCACCCGTTGTCGTCACGTCGAACGGCAGGTAGAGCGTTGCATAGCTGGCATCTCCGACGACGTTAAGCGGGAGGGGTTTGGCAAGGGAGACAGAGAAGTTAGCCAAAGACAGCCACTTGCTGGCATCGGTGGTGGTAATGGTGATGGCAGTTGAGGCAGCCGAAAGGCCAGAAACCTCGAGAGGAGTATAGGTGCTGCCGAGATTGGCAGGAGTGATGGGCGAACCACCTTCTGGGGTAAGCGTGTAGGTGGCACCTTGATATACACCTGTCTGTACGGAGTAGCCTGTGATGACGTAGCCAGCGGGAGCCGTTAGCGTCAGCGTGGAATTGGTGTTGGCTGCAGCGGGGTGATAAGCCAGATTGTAGGAGCCGTTGAAGTTCGAGAATCTGTTATATGAGCCGTCACTCAGCGTCATCGTTAGGCCTGCTACGCCGCTGGCAGCATTGGATGTCCAGGTGAGACCGCTCCATGAGCCGAAGTTGCTTTCGCCGAATAACCCATTGACAATCTTTACATCCTTAGCTTCCATGTACTCGGGTACATTATATTCATCCAATGCAGGAATGAGAGCCACGAGCTGGTCGCGGGTGATCTCGAGGAAGTTGAGGGGATAATGGTTGTAGTCGGTGTAACCGCCAGCGCTGTTCAGCGACTGATCCTCGAACAACAGGTAGAGGCTACCGTTGGCAGGATTCTTGTCCATCGTCACGTAGCGCGTACCCTTCGTCTGCACGTTTAGGAACTCCGTCCAGTTGAGGCCCTGGTCGGTGCTGTAGTAGAGTTTGAAGTTGACGTGGTTGCCGGTGGTGATGGAGTGGATGATAACATCGGTCTTACCCTCGGTGGTCTCGCGCTGGTAGTAGTAGACGTCCTGGTTGTTCTGGCTGGCCTGATAGAGCTGGCTGTTCTCCCACTGTGTGCCGAAGTTGAAGCTCAGCGTCTTGCCGTCGTCGTTCTTCGTGTAGGTGGCGGTGTTGAAGCGGCGATTGCCTCCCTTGCGGATGGAACCGAAGAGCGAGCCGTCGTTCATCTGGATGATCTTGGCTTCGTCGCCGCCCTGAACCATCGGGGTCTCGCTGAAGTACCACGATTCACCGCCGTCTCTGGAGTAGAAGACGTAGTCCTGCGAGTCGCCGGTGTGCGCAGTGGCACTGGTCATCGTCTGAGCCGGGATGAGGTACATCAGGATGTCGTCCTCGGGGATATACAGACCGCGACCGGAAGTCACGAAGTAGTCGTAGAGACCGAAGCCTCCTGCACCTGCGGTGTTGACGTTCTTGATAGCGCCGCTCCAGTAGAGGTCAACGGGCGGGTTGCCCTCGCCGCTGCTCCAGGTCACACCATTGTCGGTGCTGACAGACATACACATACCTTTCTGGCCGTAGAAGTAACCTTCGTTGCCAGCGGCAAAGAGGCAATAGAGCTTGCCGTCCTTACCCTTCACGAGGCTGGGGTCGCCGAAGCCGCAACGCTTGTCGTCGCCGCCGCTGGCGGTGGAGCCTTCGCCCTTGGCGATGGTCACGGGAGCGCTCCAGGTCTTACCGCCGTCGGTGCTGCGGCGCACCACGATGTCGATGACGTGTCCGCCGTTGCCGATGTCGGTGTGACTTTGATAACGCTTGTCGGCGGCCACCACGATGCTGCCGTCGTCAGCCACAATCATGGCGGGAATACGATAGACGCGGCTGCCGTTGTCGCGCGGCAGGAAGGGATAGCTGCGGACGTTGAAGACCATAGCACCGCGGTCGGCAGGATCGCCGACGGAGGTCAGGTCGAGGTCTTGTGCCGTCTGGCCTTCCACCTGATAGGCGATGCCCGTCACGGCGGCATCGAGGACAGCACCCAGCGTAGCCGTGCTGCTCACGGTAGCACCAATCCAGTAGTAGTGCGTGCCGGCAGTGAGGTCGCCGATCTCGAAGGTGGCGGTAGCGCCGTTGATGGTTGCCGTGGCGACCTCCGTCTTCGTGGGAGCGCCGTCGCCCGTGGAGTAGATTTCGGGCGAGTTGGTGTCAGCCTCGTAGAGCTTCAGGGTGGAGATGTTGGACTCCGAACCGTCCTTCAGACCTACGGTCAAGGTGGTGTTCTTTGCATTCTTGAAGGGCTTGGCTGTGACCTTCAGCAGCATCACCTCGCTGTCGCGTCCTGCCGTCTGCCAGCCCTGCTCCACAACCACGCCGTCGGCAACGATGGCCAGGTTCGGGTCGTAAGTAAAGGCGATGGTATGAGCCGTTCCATCGATGGCGACTCCGCTGGCTCCGTCCAGCGTGAAGTCGCTTTCCACGGGCGTCACGCCTGTCGGCAGGAAGAAGAAACCGTTCTTATAAACAGCCTTCAGACCACAGACATCACCGCGCGAGCAGGTGATCTCAGCCGTCTCGGGAGCGTTGTCGCAGAGGACCTGCCAAGCCGTGAGGCCGGCAGCCGTGAGGTCGATGGGATAGATGTTCCACGTCGTGCGATACGAAGCCGTTTCGCCGATGAAGAAGTTGCCGTTGCTCACATACGGGTCGGCATATCTGCCGCTGGCATAGATGTAACTACCATTATTATACCCGGGATTGACAGCAGCAGGCTCACTGGAAGCCGTGGGGAAGACATTGCTTCTGTTGATGAGATAGCGTCCGTCGGTCATCTGCCAGTTATAGTCGTCGCCGTTCTTGACAAAGCGTGTGTAGAACGTAGCGTCGCTGATGGAAGGCTGCACATCTACGCCACCTGTGAACGTCAGCGGATAGTTGGCCTGATTCGTGGTGCCGGGGTAGATATAGCGGCCGGGAGAGGCGGTGGCGGTGCTGTTGCTGGTGGTACGGATGCTGATGACATACCATCCGTCGTCTGCTGTGACGGCTCCCGTCAAGGCCGTCTGGTTCTTCGCCAGCTTGGCCACGGCAGCGCTGGCAGCTGTGCTGGCATCACCATCTACTTTCGTGACGGTGAATTCACTTCCTGCATCATTGTAGTTGATGATGGGATAGGTTTGACCATTACTAACCGATAGGTAAGCCGCATTGGAGCCGCTGACTGGATTGTTTGCCATCTTGATCTTCTTCGTGCCGTTGCTTTGGTTCTCGAAGACGACAGCCACGGCATCATCGCTGAAGATCCAAGGATAGCCAGCACCGGAAGCTATTCCCGTAGGAATGGCAAACTTGCCGGCGCCTACATTATATAAATAATACTGCTTGGCGGTGCCGGAGGGGATGATCACCCACTGGCTGTTGGCATTCGTGGCATCGAACGTGCCGCCCTTGCCGCTGCTCCATACATAGTTGGGATTGGCATCGGACTTGTAGATGAGCGCACCACGATTGCTGTTCGTGTTGTTAATCGTGTAGACCTCATCGATAGCCGGCACCCAGGACTCAACCAATTCGATGGGGAAGAACTGCCAGGCTGCATTGCTATTAGTGGCACTTGGAGCGTCAGTGCCCCAACCTACTACGGGATATCCGGGGTCTTGGCAGTCGAGAATGCGGCTGTCGGTAGTGCCTCGGAGATAGAAATAACCGGCATTATCTCCGATTTGGGAAATGCTGATTTGCTCTTCTATCAAAGCTGTGGTGGGTACTGCCGTGTTTTCCGGAATGGCTCCGAAGAAGTTGCCGAGTCCATTCTGGATGTAGTACTTGCCGTCGCTTCCGTTGAGTAGACGAACGAGGAATTTGGCATTATCCGCTGCCGATCCGGCGGGAGCTGCGGACTGGTTGTAGAGCTTGTGTGCGTCTGTCTTCTCATAGGCATACACATTGCGGCCGATGTTTTTCATCACATACCACGTTCCAGGTGTGAGGCTCGTGGCAGCGGTGGCGCTGACGTTGATGTCCTTGTCCGTGAACTCAGTGAAGGCGGCAGCCGTCGAGAGGTCTGCGGCATTAACTTCATAAATCTCAACGGTCTTTCTGCTACTCCATCCGACCACATCAGGAGTAAGTCGGTCGAGGCCATAGGTGGTTCCACCGTTAGTACAGGTTAGGGTAGCTGCACCGTTGGAGATAGAAACTGCCCAGCTTCCGGCATTAGCTGCTGTCGTCGGGTAGAGTCTTGCATTACCTGTTGGTGCGGGCCAATAATTGCCTGTATAAGCATTCTGCAGCTTATAAGCCCCGTTCCCGTCGCTGATGAAGTAGAAGGCACAAGCTTTGGTAGCCGCATTTTGAGCACTTGGAGCCTGAAGCGGGGTCGTCGTGCCCGCATCGTAGATGTACGGCGTTCCAGTCATACTGGTGTACTTGATCAGATAAGCGTTGCCGCTGACAATGCTACTGGCGTCCGTGACCTTACTGCCGACGGTCACGGCGGTTTGCGCCAGGGACACGTTCATGATTCCCCCCAGTGTCAGGAGAAACAAGAGAGAGAGTAATGGTTTAAGTTTCATAGGGATTAATATAATGTTAGTATTGTTGGCTAAAAGGAGGGTAGGGACATAAATTGCGGCGCAAAGGTAGCGACTTCTGCTGAGATGACCAAATTAACAGACCAAAAAAACTGAAAAAGAGCACTTTCGACCCGCTTTTTTACTCTTCACACACCGTTTTTTCAGTTTCACGATGTACCGACGTAGGTTCCTCCGTGATAGGACGTGGGAGTCTTCGTGATAGGACGTAATTGTTTTTACGTAAATACATCTCAGCATTTACGTATATACGTGTCGGACGAAATGGCTGGACGTGTCGGACGAAATGGCTGGACGTGTGTTTGGAAAATACGCGGAGCTAATCCCTAAAGAGAGCTGCCAACGGCAAGCTTTCTGCGCCTTGAGCAGCGAAATGGAGGCGTTTTGTGAGTTATTTTGGACCATCGGGTGCAGTTTTTGGGGCTTTTTCTTTTTTCGTCGCTGTTTATTTCCTATATTTGCACCGTCCTTACCGGAAAAATGATGCCTCCTGGACTGAAATGGGACCAGAGAACTCATAAATTCTTCGAAAAAGCAATCACCATAGTTTATAACCCCTAAACCCCTGCGATTATGAAAGTAACATTAGAAACCTTAGCGGCCATCGCACGACTTGGCATGGAACTGGGCGTAGCCGACGGCGAAATGCCGAACAGCGAAGCCTTCAAGATATTTGAATTCTTAGACACATTTGACGGTATGGACGACGACACGCGGGAGCAGATTTGCGACTATGCTCAGGAGATGTCTGTCGACCGCTGTCAAGAGCTCCTCAAGAACCTCGATGACGAGGCGAAGCAGGAGGTGTCCAACTTATTAGCAAAGGTGGTGTTTGCCGATGGGAAGTTAACCGATGAAGAGGCAACATCCTATCATACAATCAAGTTAGCCCTGGGACTGCCTGATCCCCAAGATGATGAGGAGGACGACGAGGACGACGAGGAAACTGACGACGAGGACGACGACGACGAAATCGTACCCGCTTTCATCGTGGTGAACTTCGACGGCACCACCGTCCTCCAGCAGAGCGAGAACGAGGACTGGGACACACTCGGCAAGGAACTGTCGGAGTGGATTGGAGCCAACGGCCGCGTGGAGGTGGTCCGCTATACCTCCGCACTGAATGCCCTCAGCGAGCAACTGCAGCTGAACAAGCGACATCTGGTGTTCATGGTGGCCCGCAACGGATATGTCGATGAAGTGGGCGACAATATGCCGGCTACACTTCTCTACGGAGGCGGACCGATCTACGGCAATGTCGTGTTCGCACTGGAGACCGACAAGGGATATGAAATCGAGGGCATCACCAGCAAAAGCCTCCTGACAGAAGTCTTTGAGGCCGTAAACAACGCCGTGGACGGACTCCTGAGAGTGGAGTAACACGCGATGCGGACGAGGCCACAGACATAACGAACTACAGATAATGAGAATCAACAAGAACACGCTCCGAAGGCTGATGATCATCCTGGTCACGGTCTGCATCTTAATATCGTGCAGCCTCATAGCAGGGCTCTTCCACCTCGGCGACGAGGCTGCCGTGGGACTCTTCTCGCTGGCCGCCACACTGGTGGGAACCGTATTCATCGCCATTGAGCTCAGGAACTCGCAGATTGTCACATGCTGCGACATGCTCATCGACCAGAACAATTATTTCCACGACAACGAGCATCTGATGAAGGTGTACTCCATACTGGAAGCCTCGCCAGCCGAAAGCGGAAACCCCGACCAGTGGAAAGACGTTCAGCCCACGGACATCGCCTGCTACTGCACCTTCTTCGAGAACCTCTATCTGCTCTATAGGAATAAGATTGCAAAGATCGAGGACCTCGACGATCTCTTCGGCTACCGGTTCTTCATCTTTGTCAACAATCCCTACGTGCAGGAGCATCATCTGCTGCCCACCTCGTCCTCCTACAACGAGATATTCCGGCTCTATGCAGCCTGGGCCGAGTTCCGCAGGAAGGCGGGAACGCCCATCCCGCGCGAAGAGTTTGCCTTCAGCCCCGCTTACCTCAAGGGAGAGTATTACCTCTACGACCTCAGCAACACCCGTCTGGAGGCTCCCGAGAAGGTGGTGCTTCGCAACCGAACTTTCGAGCTGCGCCGACTTGGCTTTCAGGACATTGCCGACATCCTGCGGGTGCAGCAGAGGGCCTGCGACCTGCTGTCAGACCCCTCGCTCTTTTATCCCCTGTCGCGAGAGGAAATCCTTGAATCACTGCATCTGGATATGCTGTGGGGCGTCTTCGAAGAACAGGGGACGCTGGCGGCCTTCGCACTCTTCGTGGGATGCCGCCATACGGACCGCAACCTCGGCAAGGATGCAGGCGTGCCCTGGCAGACCGCCTTCACCTTCGACGTCGTCGTCAGCGATCCTGAATGGAGGGGGTATGGCCTGCAGCAGCTCTTCATCGAGCGAGCCATTGCCGAGGCGAAGAAAGCCGGAGCCAAGACTGTTCTCGCCACTGTAGCGCCACAGAACTCCTACAGCATGAAGAACTTCCTTGCGAAAAGGTTCATCGTCATCAGGGGCGATCTGAGCAAATATGCTGGACTGAAGCGATCGCTGCTCGCATTCGACCTTTGCAACAAACAGGATAAGTGATGAAGATGCTGAAGTGCTTTCATACTCCCGATGTGATAGAGGCGGGATGCGACGAGGCCGGAAGAGGATGCCTGGCCGGGCCTGTCTTTGCTGCCGCAGTCATTCTGCCTGAAGGTTTCTACAATGCCGTACTCAACGATTCCAAGCAGCTGACAGAGCGACAGCGCTATGAGTTGCGGGACGTCATCGAGCGCGAGGCGGTGGCGTGGGCCGTGGCGGAATGTTCGCCACAGGAAATCGACAAAATGAACATCCTCCGATGCAGCATCATCGCCATGCAGCGGGCTGTAGAGAAGCTGAAGGTCAGACCACAGCACCTGATCATCGACGGAAACCGATGGATACCCTACGAGATTCCGGCAGACACCATAGTGAAGGGAGATGCCACCTATATGAGCATTGCTGCAGCCAGCGTGCTCGCAAAGACGTATCGTGATGACCGCATGAGGGAACTCGCCTGCGAATATCCTCAATACGGGTGGGACCGCAACATGGGTTATCCCGCAAAAGAACATCGCGAAGCCATCAGGCGGTTCGGACCAACACCCTATCATCGGATGACCTTCAAGTTGCTGCCCGAGGAGCAGCTGATGCTGGAACTTTGAAAAGTTCTTCAGGCATGAAGCGACCAAAGGTCGAGCGGAAATATTGAAGAATGAAATATTGAAAATTGAACAATAAGATATAAAGAATAAAGATAATATTGGAATGTTATGAAACGAATTATGATTTTGGGCGTTCTGCTGGTTACCGTCGGAACGGCGATGGCCCAGACGTATAACTTCGGCCAAGGACGGCTCGATGTGCAACAGGTGGCCGATAACGCCGTGAGGATTCGCTACAGCGAAGGACCGGCAGCCGTGGAATTGCCCGACTGGTTGTATGTGCGTCATGACGTGCAGCAGCAGGCCGACGTGCGCGTGAGCGTCGATGAACAGCAGAAAGTATTGCGACTGACGAACAAGTTCGGGCGTGTGGTCTTCGAGGCCACGCTGCACCAGCTACGCAGCAGCCAGCTGGGCGATGAACCCACGCAGGAGGCACAGCTCACCTTCCGTTCACCCGAAGACGAACACCTCTATGGACTTGGGCAGTTCCAGGACGGATTTGCCGACCTGCGAGGACTCACACGCCGACTGACGCAGGTGAACACACAAATCTCCATACCCGTACTCCTCAGCAGCCGCGGATACGGACTGCTATGGAATAACTATGGGCTCGTAGACTTCAATCCGGCCGATAATGTGCTACCGCTGGCCCGAGAAGGACAGACCGGCGAGCGAGAGGTGGTGAACGTCACCACGACGGAAGGCGGACGGCGAGAGGAACGGGTCAGAGGACGGTTCACTGCGCAGCTGACGGTGCCCCAAGACGGACGATATGCCCTCCTGCTCGATGTGGGGCAGCAGATGGCCAGGCGCCACCACCTGGCGGTGGACGGACAGACCATCCTCGAGGCACGTAACACATGGCTGCCCCCTACGACATCTACCATCGTAGAACTGAAGGCCGGAACCCACACCGTCAACGCACAGCTTGAGGCCCACGACCAGCCGGTGCTCCACTGGCGGCTCATCGATGCTACGACGACGCTGCGATCACCGGTTGCAGACGCTGTGGACTACACCGTCATCGTAGGATCCGCAGACGAGGTGATGGCCACACTGCACGACCTGACCGGCCACAGCCCCATGTTGCCGCGATGGGCGTTCGGATACATTCATTGCCGCGAGCGCTTCCATTCATCCAAGGAAATCATTGAGACCGCCCAGCGTTTCCGCAGCGAGGGGATGCCCCTAAGTGTGATCGTGCAGGACTGGCAGTGGTGGGGACGTCATGGATGGAACGCTATGAAGTTCGACGAGCGCTTCTATCCTAACCCGAGGGCGCTGACCGACAGCTTGCATGATATGGACGTGCGGCTGATGCTCAGCGTATGGTCGAAAATCGACAAGCAGTCCGAGGTCGGGCGCCAGATGGTGGAGGCCGACAACTATATTCCCGGAACCGACTGGATAGACTTCTTCAACCCACAGGCGGCAGCTGCCTACTGGAAGGAGTTCAGCCAGCGGCTGGTGCCCCAGGGCATCGACGCCTGGTGGCAGGATGCTACGGAACCCGAGAACGACGACTTGCGGGGACGACGAGTAAACCGAGGGCTGTGGAAGGGAGAACGCGTGAGAAATGTGTATCCCCTGCTGGTCAATAAGACCGTTTACGAAGGGCTGCGCGAAGCCGCTCCCCAGCGACGTCCCTTCATCCTCACACGCAGCGGATTTCCAGGCATCCAACGTTATGGTTCTGCCATGTGGAGCGGCGATGTAGGCAACGATTGGCAGACGCTCGCACGACAGATTACAGCAGGTCTTGGTATGATGGCTGCTGGCCAGCCTTGGTGGACGTATGATGCCGGCGGATTTTTCCGGCCAGGAAACCAATATACCGACAGCGCATATATCTACAGGATGCTCAGATGGATAGAGGTGGCCACCTATCTGCCGTTCATGCGTGTGCATGGTTATCAGAGTGATACTGAGCCCTGGCGCTACGGCGAAGAGGCACAGCGGATCATCGTCGGTTGCCTGCGCGAGCGCGAGCGACTGTTACCTTATATCTATAGCTGTGCTGCTGCCGTCAGCGAACAGGGCCGGATGCTCATGCGACCCCTCGTCTTCGACTTCCCGGAGGATAATGAGGCACTGGCCCAGACAACAGAATATATGTTCGGACCGGCCCTCCTCATCTGTCCCGTCACAGCACCTGATGTCACACAGTGGCGCGTGTATCTGCCCCAATCCCGTGGAGGTTGGGTAGATTGGCGGACGGGTCAGCATTATCAGGGCGGACAGTACGTTGACGTTGCTGTGGACGCAGCCACAATTCCTGTCTTCGCACGTGCAGGATCCATCATTCCGCTGGCTGGCGACACGATAGCCGTCATCCCTGGGGCCGATGCCACCTTCACTCTGTATGAGGACGACGGTGTCACCTTCGCCTGCGAACAGGG